>Ga0099364_10009699_pt1 | contig 13337 bp, 10 predicted proteins | sample TergutTh196P3_FD_73070 | JGI IMG/M metagenome (GOLD analysis project Ga0099364, IMG submission 73070) | Microcerotermes parvus P3 segment gut microbial communities from Pointe-Noire, Republic of the Congo - Th196 P3 | ecosystem: Host-associated > Arthropoda: Insects > Digestive system > Gut ...
TGGCGCCCTTCACTGTGCCTTCGGCCTTCGCCGCTTCGATGCCCGGAAGATCTTTCCCGTTCTTCGTAAAATTCCGTGTGAATATGTTTACCTTCACTCTTGTCCTCTGCAAAGAGTTCTTCCCCTGCGTTTTCAGAAGGAATTTTCCGGCCAATGTAACGTTCTATTCCCGGCAGCTCGTAGACATCCTGTTCACTTGCAAGGGTGATGGCCTTGCCGGTCTTTCCCGCCCTGGCTGTGCGGCCAATACGGTGAACATAGTTTTCAGTTTCGTTGGGAAGATCGTAATTCACAACTAAAGCGAGGTCTTCGATGTCTAAGCCTCTTGCTGCCACATCTGTGGCTACTAAAATACGGAGTTTACCAGCTTTTATGTCATTAATTATTTTAAGCCTCTTACTTTGAGGAAGGTCTCCCATAATAAATTCACATTCCAACCCGTTAAGATTAAGCCTTTTTGCAATAATTTCCGCATAACGCTTAGTATTACAAAAAATAAGTACGCTCTCCGGATCTTCCCGCTTTAAAATACCCAAAAGAAGTTTCATTTTGTCTGATGAAGACACATGGTATAGAATCTGCTCTACTTCATCTACAGTTACTGTCTCAGGCTCAATGGCTATCTCATACGGGTTTTTCGTATATTCCCAGGCCAGATTTTTAACCCAAGTATTAAGGGTTGCACTGAAGAGCATGGTCTGCCGTCTGTCTGCAGGAGGTACCACCCGGATTAGCTTGCGGAGATCAGGATAGAATCCCATATCGAACATACGGTCTGCTTCATCCAGAATAAGAAAAGCAATCTCCATCAGATTCATTTTTCTGCCCTGGGTCAGATCAAGAACACGCCCTGGTGTGCCAACCATGATTTGCACATTGTTTTTCAGTAATGCAGTCTGCTGGGTGTAACCCACACCGCCGTAAAAACTGCCAGTTTTAAATGGCAGGTGTTTCCCTAGCAGTTTAGCCTCTTCTTCGACTTGTACCGCCAGCTCCCTGGTGGGAACCATAATAAGCGCCTTTTTCCCATGGAGCATGGGCTCAGAAAGGAGGCGCTGATAAATGACAACCAAAAAAGCAGCGGTCTTGCCTGTCCCGGTCTGAGACTGGACATAAAGATCCTGACCGCTAAAGGCACGCTGAAGCACCTGCTCCTGAACGGGCGTACAGGTTAGGTACCCCACTTCTTTCAGGCCCATCTCTAGGTTAGAATGCAGGTTTAAATCCGAAAATTTCATACACTTATGGTATGTTAGCGTATTTTACAAAAAATGAATAGCTTCCGTGCTTTCGTGGTGGTTCGTGACGTTCGTGCTTAGAAATTTGGATTAAGGTCTTGGTGTCTGATGCCAATTACTTTGATGCAAGCCCCTTTAATGTTTCCATATCAAGGCCGGTTATTTCTTGAACAACTTCTATGGAGACACCTTTAGCCAAAGCGTTTCGGGCAATAGTTTCCCGGCCCTCTTCCCGGCCTTCTTCCCGGCCTTCTTCCCGGCCTTCTTCGAACCAGACTTGTTTCGCTTCTTCCAGATTCCATTCAGTTAACAGCATATTTATTACCTCCGTTCCATTCCGTTGTAAAAAGTTAGTCAATATATCATGTTCAAGACAGTACTTTATTGCCTTCTTGATTGCATCTTCTCTTTCGCTGCCGTCTCTTTCGTACTCTTGCACCTTTCCCACAAACGCGCTGTACGCGGCTAATGTTTTACACCTCTTTACCAATTCCTCATTCCGACCATGATTTATGTTAATAACTTTGACCTCAAGTTCTAAAGCACATCTTGTAGGGTATTGATTGTAATAGGTATGTCGGGAGGCAGTGTCACGTTTTCAAGTGCACAGTAAAGCTCTCTAAGCAAACCCGGGTCGCTGAAAAGGGAAGAAAAAACGCTTGCCTTGTATTTGGTGTTTGCTCCCATGATTTGATTATATGGCTATCTTGATGATTTTTCAATGTACCCCGAGTAAATCCGTTTAATCCTTAGCACGAATCCGTTAGCGGTTCTTGAGGTTCGTGGTTAGAAATTTGGATTAAGGTTTTGGTGTCTCTGTGTCTTGATGTGAGAATCTACGAACAGCGGCATCCACGTTTCAAACAATTACCATTCTTTCGGTTTGCCATTCGGAGGGGTAATATTGAAGTCCTCTCCTTTGGGTTCAATTAAATAAAAACCTTGATTTAATGCGTAATTTCTAACTTCTTCAGTAACCACAACGCCTGCTACCGCTCCTAAAAATGTTCGTGAATCGCCGCGCAAATTTGCATATTTACGCATTTTTTCAATGCGTTCTACATGGCTGTTTATACGTTCTTCTGTAAGTTTGGTTTTAACTTCAACAATTATTGCTTTATCGCCGTTTTCAAGCATTACGTCTATTTCAAAAAATAAATCATTGTCTTTATCCTTTACACTAACATATCGTGTTGCTTTTGGAAATACATGCCCAAATTCAATAAATTTTTCACGTAGTTTCGGGGCAATCATATATTCGGCGACTTCGCCAAAAAGATTATCTAAATGCCCTATTCTTCTATCGTATTCTATTTTACTTTCTTTAAAAAGACGATCGGTTTCCTTTTGGCTTTCTTTGAGTTCTTCAATCCCTCGGGCTGTTTCCTGCATCATTGCCCACACCGACTCAAAACTGGGAGGATTGGCTGTTTGTGCTGCTTCCATACGCTTTCTCCTGCTCATAATATACTGCATTTCAAGCCATATGCAAAGGTGACTGTCACTTTTGTTGACAGCCAAATAACCAACCCCTATACTGGAACCATGCCACGCCGGCTTGATGCTGCAGATTACAGAAAGGATGCCGTCAGTCTGGCAAAAGAGCTTTTAGGAAAGCTCCTTTGCCGAAAAATCGGAAGAAAAATAATTAAACTGCGAATCACTGAAACGGAAAGCTATTACGGCGAGAATGACACAGCCTGCCATGCTCACAAAGGCAAAACCGAACGCACCAGCGTTATGTATCTGGAAGGCGGTCACTCATACATCTACCTTTGCTACGGCGTTCACTGGCTATTAAACATTGTTTCGGGAAAGCAGGATTTTCCTGAAGCAGTACTTATACGTGGTGTAGAAGGGTTTAACGGACCAGGTAAATTAACAAAGGCGCTTTCAATCGACAAATTACTGAATGGTGAAAACCTTATTGAATCCAAGCAGCTTTGGATCGAAGATACGGGTGAAAAGCCCTTATTTAAAGCAGAAAAAAGAATAGGAATTGACTATGCTTCAGAAAAAGATAAAAACAGGCTCTGGCGGTTTGTGCTCCTAATTGTATAGTACACTAATATCTAATAGTATGGTATAGTTACATACAAATAAGGAGAAATTATGACAATCAAAAATACATCCTTGCTTATCAATTTGTTTACTTTTTTAGTAATTATTCTAACTGCAGTTTTACTATATTCACTGGCACAAAGGGTACATGAAGTAGACATGGCGGCGAGCAACCGCTTTTATAGTACCTTGCTGGTCGATGAACTTCGGAAAAGCTCTGAAGAACTGACGAGGCAAGTAAGGGTCTACTCTGCGACTGGTAACGCATCTGCGGAAGAGGCTTATTTTAAAGTACTGTCTGTACGCGGTGGAGAAGAGGCAAGGCCAGCTAATGCGTATGTAGCCCCCGGAGAAAAGCGGGTGTTGCTGGATTTGCTTAAGGAATACGGTATCACCGACGAAGAATTCGCTTTGGTTGAACAAGCTAACGCATTATCCGACGATCTTGTAGCTCTGGAAGTTGAAGCGATGAATGCAGTTAAAGGTATTTTTAAGGATTCACAGGGGCAGTATACAGTCCAAGGCATTCCAGACAGAGAGCTGGCTTTGAGTCTTGTATTCAGTGATGATTACTTTGAAGAGGTTAGGAAAATTATGGCCCCCATGGACGAATTCCAGATCAGGGTCCATTCTCGGACTGAAAGTACCATGAGCGTTGCAGCATACAGACAGTCTGCCTCAGAAATTATTCTGGCTGGCGCCCTTGCTTTGGTACTTTTGACCGCAGTGTTTAATCTTATTTTTAATGTTAAATCCATTGTTAGCCCACTTTCTGCCATTACTGGGACACTTAAAACCGTCGTGGAAAATGATACAACTCATCTTGGCAAACGTATAAACATTGATAATAAAAACGAGACCGGCATTGTGGCCGAATTTTTTAATAAAACATTTGCAAACATCGGGGAGCTTGTGGATGTTATTAAAAATAAAACCGAAGCGCTTACCAATATCGGGGTTAACCTCTCTTCAAAAATATCGGAAACCGTTGCGACAACGCATGAAATATCAGCAAATATTGAAAGTATGAAAGGCCTGGTAACAAAAACCGAAAAAGGGGCAGGCGAAGCAAGCGGGGCGGTTGATCTAATCAACGCCAGCATCGACAACCTTAATATGCTGCTGGAAAAGCAGTCGGAAAGCATAAGCCTGTCATCCTCTGCAATTGAAGAAATGACAGCCAACATTCACTCGGTAACCCAGACACTGGTTGAAAACAGTAAAAATGTAGACGTTCTGGGGGAAGCTTCGGAAAATGGCAGAACAGGAGTCCATACGGTAGCAGAAGCAATTCAGGAAATAGCGCGGGAATCCGAAGGATTAATGGAAATAAACTCGGTTATGGATAATATTGCCAGCCAGACAAACCTGCTTTCAATGAACGCTGCTATCGAGGCAGCACATGCCGGAGAAGCGGGCAAGGGTTTTGCCGTAGTTGCCGATGAGATCCGCAAGCTTGCCGAATCATCCGGAGAACAGTCAAAAACAACCGCAGTAATGCTGAAAAAGATAAAGAACTCTATCGACAATATCACAAAATCTTCAGACGAGGTACTTGCCCGTTTTGAGGCTATAGATACAGGTGTAAAAAATGTTTCAATCCATGAGCAGAATATCTTACATTCGATGCAGGAACAGGAATCGGGCGGGAAGCAAATTCTTGAATCTATAGGTCATCTTAATGAGATTTCCGCATCGGTTAAAAAGGGGTCAAGCGACATGACGGAAGCGGGCAGGTCCCTTGTTAGTGAAACAAATGATCTCAAGATGTTAAGTATGGAAGCGTCAAGCGGCATGAACGAAATGGTTCAGGGGGTAAACCATATCAATAATGCAATAAACCAAATTAACGACATGGGTAACGAAAACAAGTCGAATATTGACGCTCTTAAACAGGAGATGAGAAAGTTTAGCACTGCTGTTTAAATTGAGCCTCTTGCAATTGCCTCAATTGTTAGTTACAACTTGCCTGATAATAAAGGCAGCCAGGCAAGAATTACCGTTGCCGCAAGAATGATCTTTGGGGCAATCCTACTCCGAATACTTCGCCCTGCCTCATGCTCGGTTCCGGAGTCGGACTTGTAAATGGCAGAGGCTTCTTGGACCGCAATCAGTATCTCGTCAAGGCGGCTGGCCCAATTCTGCCTGGTCAAAAATTGCTTTTCCTCTGCCAAATGGGAAAAAACGCGAAAGGATTCACCGATAATTTCCCCGAAAGACCCCGGAAGAACAAGATCATTTCTGACGCAGCAGCGAGACACCATGAAAAGCCCTTGCAGTGTAACAGCCCGGAGTATGCCTGTTAAGAGAGCGCCTTGCGTAATTGCAATTGGGCCAATTTTAAAGAGGATTTCTCCGTATGGAACAAGCAGATTGAAAAAGACAATCCCCAGCGTTGTCAATATTGTTAGAAGGGGGTTGATTTTTTTCCCTGACAGCCATGCAATAAAAAAGAAAAATAAAAACTGAATTACCCGTGCTTTAGTGTCAGGGTTAAGGAGTAATGCAGGAATCATGCAAAGAGCAGCTATGGCTAGTTCGCCTGAGCCAAAATGCTTTAGGCAAAAAACTTCCCTGGCCTCTCTGAAACTTTCAAGCTTTTTCCACGGAGCCTTACTCAATTTATTACTCACACGGAGGCACGGAGGTGCAGAGTCGTGGTTTGAAATATTCTCTTTGCGCTCTTTGTGTCGCGAACCGAAGGTTCGATGCGTCTTTGTGTGAGTTTTTACAATGTGTGCGTACCATTTTGAATGGAGGATGAAGTATTCGCTTAGAATTCCAAGGAGCGTTCCAGTGATAATGCCCAGAGTCAGTATTGGCGCCGCCGCATAACGGGCGCTTTCTCCAAAAACAAAATAGTAAGCCAAAACAAGCTGCACTCCGTTAAACGCCATAGCACCGGCGGCGCTTATCCCGATTAAGCTTATTTTTTCCTTTCCAATGCCTCTGCGAAGCGCATACATTAAAAGGGTTGATACTGCGGTTCCGGCAATTGAAAAAAGAAACACATAAGAAAAAAGGCTTCCGGAAATTAAAGCCTGGCCGGTTGTTTTTAACGCCAAAAGCAGTATGAAGGAAGGGAAGGGCAGCATGTCCAGGGCAAGAAGAAGGGGAAAATTCGCAAGCCCAATGCGGATAAAGGGCAGAGGCTTTGGAATCAAATATTCCAGGGCCGAAAGGAAAAAACAAAGCCCCGCCAAAAGGGAGACAAGACGCTGATTCCGGATTTTCAATTGACTAGGTTTACCATGGCTGGCATTACCAGGCAGCTGCATCTACGGCATCTGTGCCTTTGCCTTCTACAAGCAGAAAAACCCTGTTAGGAAGGCAAGCCGCCCACTGGCCGTCTTTGTAAAGACCGCCGGCTGCTACGCAGGTTTGACCGCTGCAGGGAGAAGATACAATCGCCGCCTTTCCGGCATGCAGCTCAACCAAAGTCACTCCCATGACACCGGTGACAGTCACCAATTCCTCCGCTTCCAGGGGGAAAACCCAAGTCTTATCCGGGCCCTCAATTGTTACCATTAAAGAAGATGCCCCGCTGTCATAAACCGATGCTGTAATAAGCAGGGTTAAGGCTGCACAAAGGAAAATTACCAGAACATCAAGAGGTTTCACCGGTATTTTTTTCATCGTTAGTTGTTTGTCTTTGCGTTCATCTTTGTGTTCAATTGATATTCTTTGTAGAGAAAACGCTTTATCTTCTGTTGAGCATTCTTTTCAAAAGAATCAGTTCTTATGACAAAATCGGTGATCTTTTTGTATCCAACAAGGGTACGGTTGATTTTTTCTATCTCCTTTTTTATAAGGTCACTTACAAATGCATGATCATCTTCTTTGCCAGGGTAATCGATTTTAATGCTCTCGTAATTGGGAACCGTCACAGCAAAAACCTGCTCGCCTCCATGCTCTCTCTCTTTTCGCCCTAAAACAAGGATCTCTGCAACAATCCTTGAAGAATCAAAGTGGGCTTCAATTTCCTCAGGATAGATATTTTTGCCTCCGGAGCTGACTATGAGGTTCTTTTGTCTCCCATTTATGTATACAAACCCCTTCTCGTCCTTGTAACCCAAGTCGCCGGTTTTAAGCCAGCCATCGGGAGTGAGCACTTCGGCTGTCGCTTCAGGATTGTTGTAATACCCCAACATTACCGAGGGAGATTTTACCGCAATTTCGCCTGTCCCATCCTCGTTTGGCTCAAGTATCTTTACTTCTGTGTGCATTACTGGTAAACCAACCGATACATTACGCTTATGCCAAGGAGTGTTAACACAAACCAGAGGGGCATTTTCACTTAAGCCATAACCATGCACTATGTTGAACCCGAAAGAATCAAAAAAATCTGCGGTTTTGGGATTTAAAGGGCCGCCGCCTGCAACCATCATTCTGATAGAATGAAGACCAGCTTTCTTTCGGATAAACTTGAAAAAGACTTTACCAAAACCAACCCGTCCCCGTTTTGCTTCTGCCAGGGCTATCCTCCTGAAAACATTTAGCACGGCCTGTAAAAATCCAGGCAGGGCTTTGTAGCCCTTTTCAATAGCCGCTTTAACCTTGTCGTAAAGAAGCGGCACTGCGATAAGGAAGGTACCCTTTGCGTCACGGATATCATCAACGACAACTGAGCCAACCAGTTTTTCCACGATGATAATGCCAGCGCCTACAGTGAGAGGGGCAATGAAAGAACATGTTGTGGGGTAGGTATGATGAAGGGGAAGCACATTAATAAACACATCCTCCGGATAGGCTCTAAGCTGGCGTATTGCAGCATTGGCGTTTGCGATAACATTCTTGTGGCTCAGTGTTACGCCTTTAGCGAAACCTGTTGTTCCGGAAGTGAAGATAATAACCAGCGGATCTGATTCGGCGATGTCTATATTTTTTAGCATCTCCCCATTGGAAGTCTCTGTAGATACCCCAAATGATTTATAAGAATTGTCTCCTTCAGCAGATAAATTAATTCTAACGGGAATAGAAATTCCCTCTTGCGCTATAGAATTCGCGAATTCCTGCTTTCGGGAAGAGTGAAAAAACGCCTTTGCTCCTGTGATTTTAAGAATGTTTGCACATTCTTTTTCTGATGAAAGAAAATCAACCGGAACTATTACTAAGCCTGCAATAGTTGCGCCTAGCCAAACCACTATCCATTCAGGACGGTTTTCCGCCCAAAGGCAAACGCGGTCTCCTTTTTCGAGCCCTGCTGCAAGCAGGCCTCCTGCAATTCTCCGAGATTCCTCTCCCAATCTGTTGAATGACCAAAGGGCGAAATTCTTATTTCCCTCGGAACGGTAGTAAAAAGCTGTTTTATCACCCCATTTCGAAACTGCACCTTCGAGCCATTCGGCAAAATTGCGATGTGGCACATCGGGCCAATCGGCAACGTAATCTTTAAATTCCAACATCATTCCAGATTAAGCGAATTTATGATTTTTGTCGAGTAATTTTTTGCGTGTTGCCGTTTAGTTATTTTTTCTTGCAGTTTTAGCAGTTTTCCCGGCAGCCTGGCGCTTCATTTGACGGAGCCTGTATACGGTAAATGTATCTCTTCCGAATTCTGTCATTTCCCAGGCTTCATCATGCCCGTTTCCAGGCGGCGGAACCGAACACTTTATCAGTTCCAGTAAGACAAGGTCTGACATTATTTTTTTAATTGTATTCGATGGAGTAGGAAAATCTGTACGGACGTTTCTTTCCAAATCAGGATTCAGGATATTTCCCAAGAAATGTGAAATTTCTGCTGCGGTTCTTGGGGCCGAAAGCTCCGGCGCTAAGAGCCTGAACAAGCGCAGGCAGGAGAAAACGCTGGCGTTTTCCCAATTCTCTCCGTGCACATAGTAAAAACTAAGCGAAATTTTGTTAGCAGCAAGTACTTTAAGGGCCTCCTTAATTTTATCACTTAGCTTTTTTGCCAATTCATTGCCATCAATTTTAAGCAGGCTTTTCAGCTCTTCATTTTCCCGGATAAGCCGGCTTAATTCGTTCGCTACAGACGGATCGGCTGCCTCTGTTGAAGGTACCCAGCCGCGGCGCGGATTAAGGTTCATTTCCTGAGCTAAAAGAAAGAGGGCTTTTTGCTTTAAATCCGCAAGGTTAATCCATTTGTCGTGGACATGACCTTCCAGCTTTTTTTTGAAATCTTCCAGGGCGCTTAATAAATCAACATTCTTCTCTTTTTTTGCCGCCTTCCAGCGGGCTTTTTCACTTACGATCAAGGCAATGACCGGAACTTTGGCTTTAATCGCATGCAAGTACTCGGTTTCCAGGGTAAAGGAATTATCGTGGGCAAATCCTCCCTTGTAGGCGGTAAGGTTCAGGAAATAATCACACTCCTCAATAATCTTATTGATAACCCTGCGATCTTTTTCTTCTGTTATGTCAAAACCATCCATCGTAATTGGAACCGCCCCCAGCTCGGTGACGGTTTTTATCAGTTCACGGCGTTCGGTTTTTAAATCCTCCAAAGTAGAACTTATGTAAACAAGATACTTTTTTTGCATTGCTGCTCTCCTTTAAAAATGAGGTTCATATTTTTAATATTTCCATTAGATTTTTGTTGATATATAAAATCTCTTTTCCTGCCTGGAGATGGGACAAAAACTTTTCCCTTTCCAGTTCTTTTAAATATTTTGAGGCGGTCTTCCTGTTTACACTCAGTTTTTTTACAAGAAAATCAATTTTAGAGTAGGGATTTTCGAAAATTGCCTCCACAAGTTCCTTTGAGTATATTTTTGGGCATTTTATCTTTGCACTTTCAATGGTCGATTCCATAAGCCCTTTTATTGCACGGATTTTTTCAAGGGTTTGAATTGCCGTTTTTTCTATCCCATCCAGGATATAAAGTATCCAGGGTTCGTAATTTTTTTTCTTTCTGGTCTCCGATAAAAGGGTGTAATAGTTGGTTTTGGTTTTTATGATGTAAGAGCTTAGGTACAGAATGGGGCTAGAGAGATAATTTTTAAGTATCAAATACAGGATATTTAAAATTCTGCCTGTGCGTCCGTTGCCGTCATAAAAAGGATGGATGCTTTCAAACTGATAGTGCAACAGCGCCATCTTCCAAAGGCTGTTTTCTTCATTATCATTGCTATTGAAGTATTCGCAGAAATTGCCGAGCAGATCGCTAATCTCACGGAAATCTTGCGGAGGGGTATATACCACCTTGCCGGTAGCATCATTAACCAGAGAAGTTCCCGGCAAGCGGCGAATACCGGCATTATTCTCAACAATAATCTCCTGAATCTTGATTATATCGCTTACCCGTATCAAAGCCTTTTTTTTGACTATTTCAAAGCCCTTATAAAGCGCCTCGCGGTAATTAAGCACCTCCTTTGTCGAGGGGTCGAATTTGCCGGGATTAATTGCCAGGTTTTTGTATAGCTCATCCTGAGTGGTAATGATATTTTCAATGGCGGAACTTTCTTTGGCTTCCGACAGAACGATGGCGCTGATTAAGATGTTTTGATTGGGAATGACAGGCGCAAAGCCCCTTAACTCCGCCAGGGCCTGCCGGGCCTGGGCTTCTTTCCGCAAAACCGCTTTTGTCTCGATTTTTTTTAACTCGAAAGGCAGAAGCGATAGTTTCGCCCCTTTATTCATCATGTCCTAAATTTATGCTTTTTTACCTATGTTGTCAAGACATGGGTAAAGCTTACCCATGTCCAATAATGCGTCAAAACCTCTTGTTCAAAGCTATTCCACTTTAAACCGCGAAACCTCCTTTGATAAAAGATCGATGTACTGTTGGTTCTGGAAACACAGCTCATTGACTTTGTTTACCGCCATATTTATCTGATCTGCCCCCGCTGCCATTTCATTCATACCCCCGGTTATCTCCTGTGTCATCTTCTCTAAGTTCTGGCTTTCATTTATAACTTCTTTGCTGCCCTCAAACATTTCGTGGGAGCTATCCTCTACCTGCCGGGTAATGCCGTTAACATTGGCGACTCCTTCAAGGACCTGTTTGCTTCCTTCTTCCTGTTCTTTCATTGAGTTTCGTATTATTTCTTCCTGCTCCGCTACGATCCTGACGCTTGAATCTATAGCTTCAAATTTACTCAGGACATTTTCAGTGGAGCCGGTGATCTTGTCGATTGCGTCTTTTATTTTTTTTAGTACCGTGCTGATGGTTTTGGACTGTTCGCTTGAATTCTCAGCCAGTTTGCGTATTTCGTCCGCTACAACTGCAAAGCCCTTGCCTGCTTCTCCGGCGTGGGCTGCCTCAATTGCGGCATTCATTGAAAGCAGGTTGGTTTGGCTGGCTATGTTTGTCATAACTGTATTAATTTCCAAAAGGCCTTCTGATTCCCTGGCGATTTCCTTTATGTCCAAAGCTACTTCATTCAGGTCCGTCCGCCCCACTTCAGATGCTTCCATCAATTCGTTTATGTTTTCTGCGTTTTCGATCAATGTTCTTGCAACCGACTGAATGTTGGCTACCATTTCCTCAATGGCCGAAGAGGCCTGGGTTACATTGTAACTTTGGTTTTCTACATGACCTTTTAGTTTGTCAATATTCCCGATTATTTGCTCCATCGTAGCCTTGGTTTGAGTGACGCTTGCACTTTGACTGAAAACCCTGCCCTTGATGCTTTGGATGTTGGAAGTAATCTGATTTATTGCCGCTGCTGTTTCGTTCATGTTGCTGCCGAGATTATGGCCGTTGTCGATGAGATCGGCAGTTTGCTGTTTAATGATTATTATTAGCTTTTTAATTTTCTCAAGCGTATGGTTAAAGTATTGGGCAAGATCGCTGATCTCGTCATTGCCTTTTTCCGGGATGATCTTGGTAAGGTCTCCCTCACCATCCGAAATATCCTTTAAGACATCTACCACATTAACTATGGGCTTGGTTATAGATCTGGATAGGATTATCGCCGCAAAAACCACCAGAGCAAGAATAATGATGCTGATGACGATAGTTATTTTTACCATGTCGATAAGCGGCGCTCTTACCGTTTTTGTCATTATCCCAATTGCGTAGCTCCATGGGTTTGCAGAGTTAGCCAGTTCAATTGGAACCATATAGAGTTCCATGTTCTCGTTGATTTGCTCAACGAAATTGGTAAAGTAATAGAGCGTGCCCGTCTGTACCGCATTTGCAAGAGCAGGCAAATACTGCCCAGCCATGTCCTTTTCAGTTTCCCTCACGTTTTTGCCTATGCGCCCGGTATCGAAGTGTGCGACAACAGTGCCATTGTTGCTGAACACTGCGGTTACTGCATCATCGTAGGGCTTTTGAGTCTGTGAAATTTCCTGAATCGGCTCAATGTTTATATCAACACCTGCAACTCCCAGAAACTCCCCGTTATCTGAAAGAATGGGAAAGGAAACCGAAGTTAAGAGTATTTCCCTGCCGCCCACATTTTTTACATAAGGGTTTAAAAGAACTGGCAGGCTTGATTCCTTTGACAGACGATAGTAATCTCCTTTCCCGCTCTGGTTATAATCCTTTAGGGTATCAAGGAGCGCATCCTTGCCTTGTCGGTACCAGAATGGGGCAAAGCGCCCGTCGGGAGCGGACCCCGGGCTTCCAATGTGTTCCTGATCATTACCTTCAAGAACGTCCGGTTCCCACAGGCACCAAGCGCCAATAATTTCGGGATTCTCCAATACCAGGCCCATTAGCATGGTATTCAATAAAGAGCGGCGGTTTGTGATAACAATCTGCTTGTATTGGCTCATTATCTGAGCGGTGGTCTCCGCAGTGAACCAGTATTTGCCCAAGTAATTGGTAACCTGGCCTGCTGACTCTTTAGCCTTTGCAACAGTGTAATTCTCTACCAAACCGGCAATATTGGTTTCCGATCGCTGAAATAAAAGTGAACCAACTGCCAGAATGCTGAACAGATTAAGCGCAATCATTAGTAATGTTAGTTTTGATCGAATTTTCATATGCTTACTCCTAAATAAAATATGCAAAAGGAATCTATTTAGAATGTAATAAAAAGAATCAAAAGAGATGTACTTGAAAAACAGTATTGGAAACAATTATCTTAATGTTATTATGGATTACGAAAAATTAACCATAAAGGCCCA
>Ga0099364_10009700_pt1 | contig 13336 bp, 12 predicted proteins | sample TergutTh196P3_FD_73070 | JGI IMG/M metagenome (GOLD analysis project Ga0099364, IMG submission 73070) | Microcerotermes parvus P3 segment gut microbial communities from Pointe-Noire, Republic of the Congo - Th196 P3 | ecosystem: Host-associated > Arthropoda: Insects > Digestive system > Gut ...
CTCCCTCGACAATAAGTTTAGCTTTAATGTCAGCAGCATTTGATTTGGTAATCTGGTTTTCCATTGCAGCAGGTATTAGTATGTCGGTGTCCAAAACCAGCAGATCTTCATTGCTGATATGATTTATCCCATCCTTCTTATAGTCCTTAAGCAGCCTGCCTTTTTCCGAAAGAAATTGCATAATATGGGGAATATCCAAACCGCCCTCACAGCATATACCGCCGGAAACATCACTTACCCCGACAATTACTGCACCCAGACTGTCAAGGAGTTTTGCAGCAATGCTGCCTACATTGCCCATACCCTGCACGGCAATACGGGTTTTTTCCATGGGCATGTTTAGTTTTTTTAGAATCTCCCGTGTAATGATCATAACACCGCGCCCGGTAGCCTCTACCCGGCCTGCCGAGCCGCCAATGTCCAGCGGTTTCCCGGTAACAACACCGGGAACAGGGTGTCCTTTTAATACACTGTAGGTATCCATAACCCAGGCCATAATGGCAGCATTGGTATTTACATCCGGTGCAGGAATATCCTGATCTGCTCCGATAATCGGCGCTATCATTTTTGTAAAAGTACGTGTAACACGTTCCAGTTCCCCGCGGGAAAGTTCTGCCGGGTCTACTGTTATTCCGCCCTTTGCACCGCCATAGGGGATGCCGGTAACTGCACACTTAAAAGTCATCCAGGCAGCCAGTGCCTTTACTTCGTTTTCATCGGTATCCTGATGAAAACGTATACCCCCCTTGCAGGGGCCGCGCAGACTGGAATGCTGGATTCGGTATCCGCTGAAAATCCTAACAGAGCCGTTGTCCATGCGTACAGGGAACGACACTTTTAGCTCGCGCTCGGGGTGTAAAAAAGTATTATATTCGCTTTCGCCAAGCCCCAATCTATCTGCTGCATCGCGGATAACAGCAACAACATCATCGTATGGATTGTGTTTCATTTTTCTTTCCTGACTATAACATCCCATTGGGTAATTACCATAGCTAAAAGCATAAAGAGAAATCCCAGTAAAGTAAAGGAGCCGGGTTCTTCGTTTCTAAGCAGTATTCCGCCAAGGACTGCAAAACAACCCTCCATACTTAAAATGATTGTTGCATGGGCAGGGGGGGCATCCTTTTGAGCAATAACCTGCAAGGTATAGGCAATACCTACAGATGCCAAACCGCCAAAAAGTACTGGGACAGCAGCGCCGGCGGCAATGGACGAAAAAGTGTTACTGCCGCTTGTACCGGTACCAGCAGCAGCAAGTTGAATTAACTCAAGCAGCGTCGCCCATTCCTGCACAGCAAAATCCGGAGCTATACGCATCGCCCATGCCCCCACAAATGGTTCTATCGCAAAAGCAGCGATAAGGGCAAAAAACCCGCACCAGGCAAACTGGCCTGCTGCCAGAATCAGAGGATTTATCTTTTTAACAAAATGATCGATCGTTAAAACATGAACAGCCCAGAAAGCTGCACTTAAAATCATGATTAGATCCCCGGGATTTACAGAGCTAAGACCGCTCCCTGCAGCAAAAATAAAATAAAACCCAATAATGGCAAAAACCATGCCAAACCAGGTGGGCAGGCCAGTCTTCCTGCCTATTAGAATGCCAAATACCGGGGTAAGCACAACATAAAAACCGGTAATAAAGCCTGCATTCCCCACAGTGGTAAAAATCATCCCAATCTGCTGAAGACCAACAGCAATAAACAACACTGCACCTGTAATAAGCGTTATTCGTATTTGATCGCCTTTTTTTAAGGAAACATCTGCAGAAAGCCGTCCTTTGGCTTTTAAAAAAATAATAACAGGAAGCAAAAAGAGGCTTCCCAGCGGAAAGCGCAAGCCATTGTAGGTAAAGGGCCCGACATGGTCCATACCGGCAGACTGGGCAACAAAAGCAAAACCCCAAAGCCCTGCTGTAATCAAAAGAAGTATATCCGCCCTTAGGGCCTGTTTGTTCATGTTTAGACTGCTCCTTATAGGGTTAATACTGTTACCAAACCCCTGTTTATTTATTTTATTATATAGTACATTAAATAAAGAAGGTTAATGGTAGCGAAATGAAACATTTTAAGACAAAAAAAATTATCGCATTTTTATGCTGTTTTTTATTGGTTTCCCCTCTGGTTTTTGCCCAAATAGATCTGCAGCCTGTGGCAATTGTACGGCTTTCCAGAACCGAAAATATTACCGTACGGCAGTTTCGGGAATATACCCAATGGCTGACCATGAATAAAGCCATGGCCACTGGAAATCCCAATGCCCAGCTTACAGCAGCCGAAAGACGGCAGGCTCTGGAGGAACTGGGAAATCAATACCTGGCCAATCAAGCAGCCGAGCAGGAAAGGATCACATTAAATGACAGGGATATTACCCAGCGTTTTGACCAGACAATCAGAAGCTTTTCTGCCGGTTTGGCTCAGGTTTTGGGACGCGCCCCCACAGATGCAGAAATTGATACAGAACTTCGAAACAGGACAGGTATGAACAGGGCAAGCTTTAGAGAGCTGATGCGGCGCTCTTGGATTACAGAGAACTACCTTGAGGCAAAAAAGGGGCACCTTTTTGAAGCAATTAGGCCGCCTACAGATGCCGAAATTCGGACAGTTTATAATGAACATAGAAACAGAAGTATTTTTGAAAATGGTTTTACCCGGCCCCAGGCCTACTTTATTCGTATGATAATTGTACCCATTAGCAGTCCGGCAGAAAGAGCTGCAGCACAGACCACTGCCAATAATTTGTCCAGGCAGATTGGCGGGGATCCCGGAAGATTTGACGAAGCATCCCGGAGGCCCAATTCCGGATATGCGGCTGCCGAAGGGTATGTATATAATCACAATAATATTCGCCAGGCTATGGGCGCTCCCTTTGTAAATGCTGTTTTTGCCCTTAGACTCGGACAGGTGTCCGGAGTCCTGGAACGCCCCGATGGTTTTTATATTGTAAGGGTATTGGAAACACACCAAGGCAGAGTCCTTGAGCTGGATGATATCTATGATCTGCGAGATACAGGCGGAGTCGATCCACAAGGCCGCAGGGTTCCGCCCGCTACGGTTAGGCAGGCTATAATCAGAGCTGATATGCAGCGGCGCTTTGGCCTTGCTTTACAGCAGGCATCGGAAGAACTGGTAACAGAATTAAACAGAAGAGGCAGCGTTCAGATCAGGGAAGAAATCTATAACCAAATTGTCTGGTAAATGGGAGCAAGGCGCAGGGGACGAATTGCGGCTTTCCAGGCCCTCTATGCCTGGGATACGGCGGACGACAAAGAGGCAGCTCTAACAGACTTATTTGATTTTTCCTGGGTAGAAGATCAAACTTTGGAAAATGTTGATTTTTCCAGGCTCCTTATAAGCGGAACTATAGAGAATATTGGAACTATAGATACAATGATACAAAAGCATCTTGACAACTGGGATTTTTCCCGTCTTAACAAGACGGACAAGGCGCTGCTTCGTTTAAGCGTCTATGAATTATTATTTAATATCACTCCCCCCATGGTAGTTATTGACGAAGCTGTAGATATTTCCAAAGAATATGGAACGGACGATTCGTACCGTTTTATCAATGGAGTATTAGATGGAATCCATAAAACTATAAAAGAAGCCTCTACAAATCATCTTTCAAAGGAGCAGTGCCATGAATAGTCAGACAGGTCTTCTAAAGAGCGTATGTATATTAGGCCTGGTAGTTTTTCTAGTCCTTCTGGGAATGATCATCTTCCTATCTGTGTTTGGAGGGGTACCAATTCTATCTTCTGCTGGTTTTGGAAGAACTTCTTTTATACAGGCTTTGGAAGAATACGACCAAAGAATACTGGAAAATCCTAATCTTTCTTTTAGGCAGCATAATTCCCTCTTGGATTCGCTGGAAAAAAAAGCGATGGATATGGAAAATATCCTTTCAACCTTAAAGCGCCGGCGTCAATTGGCCCTTAACCAGGAGGAATACCTGCAGCCTTATCTGGAAGCAGCAACTAGAGCGCGTAAGCTTTATCCTCATTCTGCACAGGTAGGCGCTTTAACTGTAGAAGCGCTTATCTTAAGCGATCTAAGCGGCGAAGCAGCAGCAGAGATCCAGGAGCTCTCTGCCCTTATGAACCAGGGAGCATTGGCGGAATTATCCCTTGCCTTTGCTGTCCATGCAGGATTAATGCAGGACCCGGCACAGGTTCATCTTCTTCCCAGAGAACTCTTTACCCTGCTTAGCTCTCTTTTCCAGGGAGAAGAGCGGGAACAGTACCTTGTTAATTCCTGCATTAGGGTTTTACTGGAAAACCATACCCAGGAAGCAACAAATATGGTCAACAACTTGTTTATAGACCCGCCCTTAAGGAGCCAAACCATTCTTTTTGGGGCAGAATTTTTTTACGATCATGGAAATTTCCTGCGTGCAGCAGAATTATTTTCTATTAACTCCGACAGCCAAAGCCTGGCCCGCCAGGCAGATGCATTGTGGCTTGGCGGTTTTAGCGACAGCGCACGGGGAATGTGGATTATAGCCGCATCAGAAAATATAAACACTGATGCTGTCGGCATGTCTGCCGTCGGTGCTGCTGCCGGCAGCCAGGCAGACGATCCAAATATGCCCAGCATCAGAGCCCGTTCTTTCTACAACCTGGCTTCTACCGCCCCCAATGCCCAGGAATCCGAGCGCTATCTTGAACGTCTATTTGCAGCCCAATCGGACTATCAAATGGGACAGGTTTTTGGTACTATCCGTTATACCCGGCTTGTTCCTGTGGACAGAGCCATTGCAGTTTTAAATCAAACCGATCATGAACGCGAAGGGCTTTTTGATCTGGAACTGCTGCGCCGGCGCAGCGAAGACTGGGAAATAGACAGAACTGTAGCAGAGACATGGATGCTTCTTAACCGCCACTCGAACGATGAACGTCTCTTTGAATGGGCTGTATGGTATTTTGACTTTCAACACCGCTATGACGAAACTGCTCTGGCTCTGCGCAATGCAGGGATCAACCGTGTAGAGGGTCCCTGGTCTGCTTTATACAGGGCGCTTGCCCTGTTACGGGAAGGCCAGTTCGACGAAGCAGAACGGGCATTGCGAAGTATAGTCCGTTCTCCCCAGGAAATAAGAAATGCACCGGGACGAAGAACCCAGCCTTTATGGCAGGCAGCCGCCAATTTAGCAGCGCTTTTGGAACGGCAGAACAATTACGAGGAGGCCCTGCAATATTATGAAATTGCCGCTGCACAGCTTGGGGTAATACCTCCGGTTCCCGAAAGCGGCATTTCTTTGGAACGAAAGGATGCATCGAGAATTCAGCTGCGTATAGCGGGAATACTTCGATCTTTGGGAAGAAGACCAGAAAGCGCCCGGGCCCTGGATTATGCCCTCGATCTTGATCCGGAAAATCTGGAAGCCAGGCTGGAAAGATCCAGACTGGATGCGGAACAGGGCCTTATATAAAATTAAGTTCCCATCAGTATTTTAATAAGCAGTTCTTCGTCGCTTAGCGCTCCAAGAGTACGGAGCCGTGAAAGGCTTTGCAGAAAGCCGTATATGGCCTTGTTAAGATTATTCTGACTGGTGATAAGAAGCAATGTCGCATCTCCAAGATCAGATGCAGAACTATGTCCAAGTCGATAACGTTCCATTATAAACTCAAAATGTCTTTCGGTATAATCAAGCGAGCGGCGGGAAGAAAGAACCGATTCCGCCTGTGCAAAAGCATTTAACAGGGCGCTTTGCAGTTCGGTTTCCAGAGAGTTTCTGGTAATTTCATAATCCAATATGGCAGAATCAAGAGCAATACGGCTTCTTTCTATACGGTTTGTCAAAACCCAAAAATCGATAGGTATGCTTCCCGAAATAGATACGCCTCCGTAGGCAGTATCGTTATATCCATTGGCACGGGAATAATTAAACCCTGTAGAAAAAATTGTAGCTCTTATCGTAGGAGAAAAGTCCCGTTTTGCAAGTGAAAGGTTTCTTTCTGATCTTTGAGCAGACAGTGAAGCTCTTGCAAGAGAAGGATTTTCATCAATAAGTATTCTAAAAAAATCATTAAATAAAATATTGGCATCTTCATCGGATATTCCGGCAAAGCGCTGGATTAAATCTTCATACTCAAGAAAATCAATTTCTTCAAGCTCTATCGTTTCGGGAAGACCGGTAAGAAGCCTTAATCTTGTCATGGATAATGCAAGATTCCGCCTGGCTTGATTGCGGGAGTTTTCTCTTGACTCCTTTTCTGCAAGCACTCTTAGATAGTCGCCCGTGTTAATTATTCCAAATTCCTGCCTTACCTCTGCTATAGATAAGCTTAAAACAGCTGTCTCCAGGGCTGTTTCTTCGGCTTTAAGGTTTGCCGCCGCTTCCAGCGCTGAATAATACGCGCTGTCGACTGAATCCAATACATTAAAATATTCGCCTAAAGCCCCCTTTCTGTCTATTTCTGTTTCTATCGCGCTGATTGCTTTTTGGATAAAGTTTTTTCCGCCTTCAAAAATAATTTGTGTTATGGAAAAAACAGCTCCTGCACTGAATGTATCCTGCGGTTTTTCAAATGCCCAGTCTTCGTTTAGATAACTTACAGAAGCATTGTATGTTGCAGAAAGCGAAGGCAGCATGGCATACAAGCGGTTTCTTTCGTTAAGTATACTGTTTCGTATTGCCAGGTTGTATCTGGCAAGAGTAAGAGAATTTGCAAGAGCATGCATCCGTGCATCTTCCAGATTAATTGTCTGGGCAAATGCATTTGTATATCCAAATAAAACCAGGCTTAATAATAACAGTGCTTTTTTCATATTATTCATAGCGTAATGCATCTATGGGGTAAAGCCGGGCTGCTTTTAATGCAGGATAGTAACCAAAGATTATTCCCACAAATGCAGCAAACAGGGCGGAAACGGCAACAATAAAGGGATCGATTATTGTTGGAATTCCATTATTTCCCAATATACGGCATGCAATAAAAGCCAAAACTATTCCAAGAATTCCGCCCATAAGGCTTATAATAACCGATTCAGAAAGGAACTGAAAAAGAATATCACGTCTGCGTCCGCCTATAGCCATTCGTATGCCGATTTCCCGTGTACGTTCTGTAACGGAAACCAGCATAATATTCATAATGCCTATACCGCCGACTAAAAGCGAGACTCCCGCTATTGCAGCCAGGAGGCTTGTAAGCGTTCTGGATGTGGCGGATACCATATCAATGACATCTGCCTGGTTCATTATAGTAAAATCCGAAGCAACCTGATCGGGAATACCGCGGGACTCCCGAAGAATATGATCGGTTTCCAGAATAGCAGCGTCCATATATTCTTTATCTATAATACTCATGACAATCTGGTTAAGCTCTCTGCTGTTCAGCCGGTACATTGCCGTTTCCAGCGGAAGCAGGACAATATCATCCTGATCATTTCCATTAATATCCGCCCCCTTGCTTTCCAAGAGGCCAATTACAGTTCCATATATATTTGTAATTCGTATCTGCTGAGACAGGGCATTTTCTGCTTCGCCAAAGAGGTTTGCTGCCGTGGTTCGGCCCAAAACTGCTACATTTCTCCGGTCCTGCATATCTTCATCATCAAAAAAATAACCGGCATCGACATAGTAATTTCTAGCAACACTAAAAGATGGTTCTACACCATGGACTCGAATCCTAACCTGTCCTTCGCTGCTAAACACATCCATAGTACCGTGAATGACTCCGGAAACGGCAACGGCAAAACTGGACTCTTCTCTTAAGTGCTGTACATCAGCCGGGGTAAACCCTGTTCTGCGTGTATAGGCAACTTGAACGTTGCGGGCAGGCGGCCGTCTATAGGAAATTTGCAGTACATTGGCGCCCATAGAGCTAATCCTGTCATCTATAACTTTCCGCGAACCTGCACCCATGGCAACCATAACAATAACAGATCCTGCCCCGATAATTATCCCCAAAGAGGTAAGGAGACTTCTCATACGGTTACGCATAATAGAGCGCAAACAGGTCTGCAGCAGCTGTGTAAAATTCATGATGCCCTTTCCTCCAGCAGTACATGGTTGTTTCTCCATTTCTCCAAATCTTTTAAAGCATTGGCTGTCTTATTTATTTTATGATCCGAAACAAGTAATCCATCCCGCAATGTTATTATCCGCTTGGAATATGCTGCCAGCTCCGGTTCGTGTGTTACCATGACAATGGTTTTTCCCTGCCGGTTAAGTTCCTGAAAAAGACCCATAATTTCCAGAGCCATTTCGGTATCTAAATTTCCTGTAGGTTCATCTGCCAATATAAAAGCCGGATCATTTACCATTGCCCGTGCTATGGCTACCCTTTGCTGCTGTCCGCCGGAAAGCTGCGAAGGAAGATGATCCATACGCTCTGCAAGCCCTACTTCCTGCAGAGCTGCCATAGCCAATTTTTTACGTTCCTGGGAGCCTATGCGTTTTTCATTCCGATTACGGCGGCGGTACAATAAGGGAAGCTCCACATTTTCCAGCGCTGTGGTTCTGGCCAAGAGATTAAAGGATTGAAAAACAAAACCAATTTTTCGGTTTCTGATATAGGCAAAAGTATCCGAATTGGATGCAGAAGTTTCAATGCCGTCTAATGTATAGCTTCCTGCACTTGGTTTATCAAGACAGCCTAATATATTCATCAAGGTTGATTTCCCGGAACCGGAAGGTCCCATAACAGAAATAAACTCTCCTCTTTCAGCGGAAAAATCCACCCCCCGCAGGGCCCGTACAATCATTGCAGCTTCGTCATTCTTACTATCCATACGATATTCACGTTTAATTCCCTTAAGCTCTATGACTACCGATTTTTCCAGCATTATAGACGTTCCCTTAAAATAAATTCCCTGCCTTCAAAATCATCGTCAACGAATATCTCGGTATTGCTGCCGCTGATAATACCGGTTGCAACCCGCATAATGCCAAAATTGCCGTCTTCTGCAATATACCAGAGATTACGCAGCCTTTCCTGACCGCCGCTACTACGAGCCTGGCCTTGAGTTGCCGTGGGTCTTACAGGACGTCCGCCGCCGGTCAGCAAGGCAGATATACCGGTATCTGTTCCCTGGTTCTGCGAAGTCCTTCCCTCCTGAGTCTGAGACCTTGTTTCCATGGCCGCTATTCGCTGCTCTTCATCCATTCTTTCTAAATCTGCAATAAAAACCATGTCCTCTATTTCTTCTGCACTTAACGATGTAGGCTGATAACGCAGGGCAGCATTGGAAATTAAAAGTGTATTTTCGCTGCGCTCAACAATAAATTCTACAGCACAGGTCATGCCAGGAAGCAGCGAACCATCATGGTTTTCCACTTTAATAATTACCGTATAAGTAACCGCATTACTGACAATAACAGGAACCAGGCGAAGGTTTTCTACTTCTCCGTTAAAGCGCCGGCCAGGCAGGCTTTCCAGCGTAAACCGCACTCTTTGGCCCTGATGTATTGATGCAATATCCAGTTCGCCGATATTTGCTTCTATCTGCATTTCTGTAAGGTTCTCTGCAAGAGTAAAAATACTGTATGTATTATTACTGGAACTGTCTACCACAGAGTCGCCTTCGTTAATTGCCCTGTTTAGGACTATGCCGTCTATGGGAGAGGTAATAAAGGCATATTGGTTAATCTCGGTATCTATGGTTCTAAGCGTCGCCTGGGCAACTGCCAAATCTGCCGCCAGGTTATTCAAAGTTGTTCTGGCGCTTCTAAGCTCAAATTCGGATATAAGATTCCTTTGGGCAAGCGCTTCCTGGCCCCGGAAATTAACTAATTGTAATTCATAATTTGCACTGGCTTTTTGGACTGCAGCAAGCTGCTGTTCCCGCCTTAAACGAAGCATGTCGGTGTTTAATTGGGCAAGAATATCCCCCCTGCGGACTGTATCATTAAAATCAACAAAAACCTTTTCTACCTTGCCGCTCATCTGGGGAAGGACTCTAACCGTGGAAACTGGGTTAATTGTCCCGCTTGCCAGAACTGTACGCTCTACTGTACCCCGCCGCACTGTGGCAAATTCATAGGAGACCCTTGTAGTATTATTCGAACAGGAACTTATAAACAGCGCTGCCAGAACCATGCAGCTTATATGCACCGGAATAATATGCCATAACTGCCGTTTTTTCATGGGTTTTCCCCTGAGTAAAGATGTAGACTTAAATAATATCATACTATTATAACAATAATACAGGGTAAAAAGTACAGCGACAAGCTATAAAAAATGAGTAGGCTGGCATATTTCCTGTTTGCTTGACAATTCTGCAATTTTTTACTTTAATACTATTAGAGGAAAATAGCATGTCAAAAAAACCAACTAGTCCCGGTTCGTTTCTTTCATCTTTAATGATGGAGTATAAACTTACTCCTAGTTCTTTGTCAAAGGCAATTAACCTTAGTCAATCTGCAATTCGTCAGATTATTATAGGTAAAACCAGGATAACGCCTCCTACAGCCCTTAGGCTCTCCAAGTTTTTTGATCAGCCTCCTTCTTTTTGGCTGGATTTACAGCAAAAAGCCGACCTACGGGAAGCAGAAATAGATAAAGAATTATCTGGTATTATTAAGGGTATTATAAAGGTAAAAAAACCCCCGGCAAAGCCAAAGAAGCAGGTAAAATAATAGCTAGATAGTGACATTGTGTTGTTCCAGCCATATTTTTATGCCTGTAACAATAGCTTCTGTTTCTTTGATAAAATTTTCGTTTTTAGCTAAAACCCCGGAAATATCTCCATTTTTTGCCAGCAATTCCAGTTCCAGGGCAGCTGTTCGTGTTTTTTCGGCGCCTATGTTTGCACTGGTTCCTTTTATTCCATGTAAATAGATCGCATAATCCCCAAGCGTTTCTTTGGAAACACTGCGAATTTTATCTATAGTTGCCGGTACATTAACGGCGTAAGATTGTAAAGCCTGCAGATAAATATCCATTTCTCCGTAATATAAAGAAAGCCCCTTTTCCGCATCCACTCCGGCTATATCAATATCAGAAGATTCCATTTCAGAAGATTCCATTTTTTCCTCCTGTCAAGCTACAGATTACGAATACGATAAAAGTATTTATCTATCAGCGCATCGTTATGCTTCGCAGCATCTTCGTTCATAAAGGCAATGTGACCGTTGTAGAATACATCCGGCGTAAATCCTCTTTCTACCAAAACTTCTACCATCTGGGTAAGTATAATGTTTTGTAAAAGGATCATGGGAATGGTGGACGAGGAACCAACCTTCATGACAAATCCTTCTATTTCCGCTACTGCATCGCCGATTAAGGAACAGTTATCCAAAACAATATCGGCAATGTCCTTTAGCTTTTTTCCGCTTTTATGCTTTGTGGTTAAGTAATCTCCATATTCAACTGCTGTAATGGCAATGATCGGAATTCCTTTTTCCTTTGCCCGTAATGCTGCATCTACCGGAGCAATATTATTGCCGGAATTGGATACGATAATTATACAGTCGTTTTTTGTAATCCTATGGTAATCGATCACATAGCGGCCTACATCATAGGTGTTTTCCATTAAATAACTTTTGGTAATCTCGAAGGTTCCTGTAGAACTTGGTTCTATGATCGCTGCATAATTTGCAGGAGATGCTGCCCGCCAAAAAGCATCTTCGACAACCAAATGAGAATGGCCGGTGCCAAAGCCATAAATAATTCCGTTGTTTTGAGTGACATCGGCCAGCAAATTCGCAGCTTTCATAACAGCTTCGTTCTGGGTTTCTTCTATTTTTTTTATTATTGCCGATATTCCTTCGATATATTTCTGGTATGCTTTCATAATATTCAAATATACCATACACTATGTACATGAACAAGATTCCTGTCGGCGTACTGGGAGCAAGCGGCATGGTAGGACAAATGTATGTAAGCTTGCTGGCCGATCATCCCTGGTTTGAATTGCGCTATGTAGCTGCATCTCCCCGTAGTGCAGGAAAAATGTATGCCCAAGCGGTGGCAGACAGATGTTTTCTTGATCAAACGGATCTTTTTAATAAGGAATGGGGAAACGGCATAGGCAGCCTAATCGTACAAGATGCCAATGATGTTTCCAAAGCACTTGCCGCTCATAAAGCCGGCAATTGTGACTTTGTTTTTTCTGCCCTGGAAATGGAAAAAAAAGAGATAACAGCGCTGGAAGAAGCCTATGCCAAAGCGGGGCTACCGGTAATATCCAATGCTTCTGCCCATCGCATGACAGCTGATGTACCTATGATCATTGCCGAAGTAAATCATCATCATACTGACCTTATTCCAATTCAGAAAAAAAACCGCAGTTGGGACAGGGGTTTTATTACTGTTAAGCCAAACTGTTCCATACAAAGTTATATTACGCCGCTGTGGGCCTTAATGCAAAAAGGCTGCGAAATAAAACGGCTTGTTGTCAGTACCATGCAGGCTGTTTCCGGCGCTGGTTATCCCGGCGTTCCCAGCCTGGACATTATAGACAATATAGTACCTTATATAGGCGGAGAAGAAGAAAAAACAGAAATGGAGCCTTTAAAAATATTTGGTACCATTAACACAGAAGGGAGGCTGGTACATGCATCCGAACCTAAAATCAGCGCCCACTGTAACCGGGTACCGGTATCGGACGGACATACTGCCTGTATAAGCCTGGAATTTGGGACAAAAAAACCTTCTATAGAAGAAGTAAAAAAAATCTGGACAGATTTTAAGTCGCTGCCGCAGGAAGAAGGTTTTCCCACAGCACCGGTACGGCCCATTATAGTGCGGGAAGAGCTAAACCGGCCTCAGCCCCGGAAAGACCGGAATGCCGATAAGGCCATGGCAATAAGCGTGGGGAGAATACGGCCCTGCCCGGTTTTTGATCTTCGATTTGTTGGTCTTTCCCATAATACTGTCCGGGGCGCTGCAGGAGGGGGGCTTCTAAGCGCAGAATTATTGAAATATAAAGGATACTTATAAAAAAATGAACAAAAAAAGCTTTCCATTAAATAAAGCAAAACTGGAAGAAATCAGCAAAGATTATCCCACCCCCTTTTACCTGTATGACGAAAAGGCTATACGCTCTAATGCACAGAACATTGCAAAGGCCTTTGGCATTTTTCCGAATTTTAAGGAACACTTTGCCGTTAAAGCGCTGCCCAATCCTACGATCATGAAAATCCTGGCCGAAGAAGGCTTTGGCGCCGATTGTTCCAGTCTGCCGGAACTGCTTCTGGCAGAGATGGCCGGTATTACAGGTGAAGAGATCATGTTTAGCTCCAACAATACGCCAGCAGCAGAATACAGGGAAGCAAGGCGGCTTGGAGCAATTATTAACCTTGATGATTTTACCCATATAGACTATTTGGAAAAAAATGCCGGTATTCCGGAACTAATTTCCTGCCGCTACAATCCCGGCCCCTTAAAATC
>Ga0099364_10009701_pt1 | contig 13335 bp, 15 predicted proteins | sample TergutTh196P3_FD_73070 | JGI IMG/M metagenome (GOLD analysis project Ga0099364, IMG submission 73070) | Microcerotermes parvus P3 segment gut microbial communities from Pointe-Noire, Republic of the Congo - Th196 P3 | ecosystem: Host-associated > Arthropoda: Insects > Digestive system > Gut ...
CCTACAGCTTGGAAAAAATCTCAAAAAACGAGTACAAAAAACCACGTACAAACAATGCCCCGAAATTGCAGGTATACAACGTGGGCGAGCGTCGTTTGCGCTTTAAATCTCAAATTGACTTACGCGGAATGCGTACCGACGAAGCCATACCAAAAGTAGAAGAACTTATAGACGAAGCCTATATGCTAAACATCGGCGAAGTACGTATCCTGCACGGAAAAGGCAACGGAATCCTTCGACAAATGATTCGCGACTATCTGCGAACATCGCCCGCTGTGGATAGATATGATGATGAAGACATTCGTCAGGGCGGAACAGGGATTACGGTAGTGAAAATTAAATAAAAATGAGAAAAAATTTGAAATAAAATTGCATATTTCATTTTTTTTTATTTACTTTGCAAAAATTCGAGACTGATTTTGTCTTTTGTTTGTCATGGATACGGATATAAAAATTTTTTTTAACGAACGCGTCGTTGTTTTGAGCGACAACGATCTTGGAAGTTATGCAATTGACCGGAAGCATGTCTATCGATTTGAGAACAGGAATGCGTTAGTTAGACGTATAGAAAAATTTGAACAGTCAGTCGATGAACGATTGTATATCATTCATTCTGACTTGAACGAATTGTTTGGACATGTTAAGAAATGTTTCAAATACGTTGAAGCAGCCGGCGGGTTTGTCATGCTTCCTGACGGACGGGCGCTGATAATAAAGCGTTTGGGCAAATGGGATTTACCAAAAGGGAAAGCCGAAAAAGGCGAATCACCGCAAGATACTGCCCTGCGTGAAGTTATGGAAGAGTGTGGATTGGAAAAAACGCCCATAATTACAGGCGAATTAGCGCATACTTGGCATACTTATTATCACGATGGAAAGCATATACTGAAACATACGGCATGGTATGAAATGATGTATGACGGAAATGAAAGACTGAAACCGCAATATGACGAAGATATTACCGCTGCCGTATGGTTTCCCCAAAATCTCTTGAATGTCGTTATGCTAAACACATATCAATCTATCAAACAACTGATACATACAATCAAAAATCAAAATTTGAAAATTGAAAATCAAAAATTGAAAATCAAAAATCAAATTGGAAATCAAAAATCAAAAATCAAAAATTGAAACGGGTAGTATTTTTTTTATTTTTTTTGGCGTTTTTAGACTTTGTTTCAATTGCGCAAACCGGATCTGGCGGTAATGCCGATTCAATACCTCCTCGAAGCATATACGACTACAATCCTTCGCGTAGATGGATACGCGAGTTGAAAAACATAATCATTATTTCCCCTAAAAACGAATCGGAGACAGATACATTCAATATACAATCGCCTGCCAACCTCTATCTCGAAGCCAACGGACGAACGATTACCTCGATACGTATTATGCGGCTAAAACCCTTTGGTACAACCATTACCGATGGCGACTATGGGCAAACGAAATGGCTTGGAAAAGTTGGAAATGCAATACATATCGGTACGAGAGATTTTGTTATACGAAATGCGCTGTTGTTCAGAGAAGGCGATAAGGTAGACGCCCTAAAATTAGCATATTCCGAACGTTATCTTCGCAGCCTCGAATATATCGGCGACGCGCGTGTGCATGCTATTCCCGGCTCCATTGACGAAGCCGAAATAATAGTATTGGTGCAGGATATTTTGCCATATTCGGCAGCCTTCGAAACAAATTTTGAAACAAGCGCAAATTTTTCGGTAACAAACAACAACATCATCGGACTTGGCATTGAAATGAACGCAGCCACATTCATCGATTCGGAAAAAGAGCATCTGATGGGATACAGAGGTATGTTGTACGCGTCGAATATAGGGCGTTCATTAATTTCATTTCGAGCCGATTACCTTGACAAATACGAAATTAAGCGTTACGGTTTTGCGATACAGCGCGATTTTCATACCCCTGCTACGAAATATGCTGGACTTCTATCTTATTACGATGCGCGAACCCCCGTTCGCTACTATGACCGAAAGGACGATTTGCCGCCGGAAATTCCCATTTCAATCAGATACAGACAATTAGACGCATGGTTAGGACGTTCTTTTCATATTAATAAAAATCATTCATACCGGCAAAACAAAAATATTACCCTATCGCTTGGCGCGCAGCGAATGTATTTCATTGATAGACCGGCAGATTCAGAACAGCGTTATTACAGATTTCAAGACCGAACAACTTATCTTGCTTCGCTAACCTATTCGCAACAATCGTTTTATAATACAAGTCTGATTTATAATTACGGTCGAACAGAAGATATTCCATACGGTACGCTTTTGTCGATTATTGGCGGAAAAGAAATTAACGAGATAGACAACCGACCATACGCGGGAGCAATTTTATCTGCGGGCTATTTTCTCCCAACAGTAGGTTACTTGGCGGGTGCAGTTTCGTATGGTACATTTTTTAACAAAGGCGCAGCAGACCAAGGCGTTATTGATGTTGAAATGAACTATTTTTCAAATCTGTACGTAACGGGCAACACAAGACAACGTTCATATATAAACTGGAATTATACGCGACAATTGTTCAACCGCTTGGAAGACAAGTTGATCATTGATGGCGACTATGGTATCCCCGGCTTTCGTAACGATTCGGTACTTGGGCGGCAACGATTAAACCTTTCGTTTGAACAGAACGTTTTTTTACCGCGCGAAGTTTATGGATTTCGTTTTGTACTCTACGCTTTTACGTATTTAAGCTGGCTTGGCGAATACGACGAACCTGTAATTTTGAGTAATCTGTACTCGTCGTTTGGGCTTGGCGTACGAATACGAAATAACAGATTAATTATCAACACTCTACAAATTCAATTAGCATATTTTCCGAATATTCCGCAACATTCGAGATTCAGATATATTAACTTTTCCAGCGAAAAAGTGCTCAAACCGCGCGATTTCATGCCAAAAGCGCCGGTTGTTATGCCTCTGTATTGAGAAAAAAAAATTTTTTTTTGTAAAAAAGAAAAAAAGTATTATCTTTGCGGCAAAATTTTACGGTTTCTTGGCCGAGTGGTTAGGCAGAGGTCTGCAAAACCTTGTACTGCGGTTCGAATCCGCAAGAAACCTCAAAGAGCGATTTTCCACGCAAAGTCGCAAGGAGTTCAACATTACAACATGTTGATTGTTTGCAGTTGTTTTGTAAAAAATTCAATCCTGCTTTTGTTATCTACTTCCGAAATTTGAACCGATAACCTTTTCTTCAACTGCATCCATTTTATAAAATTTGTAACCATTTCAGTATCATACGTATATATTTCGAATTTATTGAATACATGAACGAAACATATACTTATTTGGTGGGTATATGTAAAACTGTAATTAGTATCGACGTTAAGATGTGATATATAGATATTTACCTTCTTTTGAGTTTCGGGATAGCAACCGTGAGTGGCAATTTCTGAAATGTATTCCAACAAGGCAAGTAAATCGGTTTTTATTAATTTTTTTTCCTTGTTGGTTATCATCTGAATAGAATGAAAATATTTTATTTCCCTTACAAGATCATCGAAAATCATGCGGTCGAGTATAAAATTTGTTTGCGGCACATTTTTTATTGACTGAAAATATTCATCGGTGACACTTCGCATCCGTTCCGAAATATCGACCTGCGAATACGGAACAGCAGTTTTTTCATTGCCATACTGGTACATACATTTGAACAATTGAAACCTGTTCAGGTATTTGAAGCCTGCAATCAACTGTCGAGGCAGTACATTACAGATATTCATAAATTCGGTATCGCTAAAATCCTTAAAATAGTTTATGGACTGTATGATATGCTGCAAAAAATCCACTTCCTGTTCGGAAGGAGAAATATAATTGACCCGATGCATAAAAAATGGTATTTTCCCCAGACTGATACCGGTAATGCCATCTAAAGAAATGTTCCATTCCGCAGAAATCTTGGCAACTTCCTTGATGGTAAAAGAAACATCCTTACGTAGCCTTCTGTACACGGCTTCGCGTTCGATATCCAGCAAACGCATCAACGCTTCAACTAACTGCGACCTCTTTGGATATTTTGCATACAGCGCTTCCAAAAAGCGACTTTCCCAAATTTCATTTTCCATATTTGTTATATGTATTACATTTTATGATAAAAAACGCAAAAATAGTACAAAAAAACATAAACAAAAAATTTTTTTGTCAAAAAATGAGTTTTTACGTTTTCTACGACTACTCATGATTGTTTTTGGCGAGACTTCTTTGTATCAATTATTAAACCACCCGCTTTTCGTTAGCCGGCACGCAACAATATCCCTTCCTGTAAGGCATATCCTACACTTTTATTTCCACTTCAACCCCGCTTGGCAGTTCCAATTTCATCAATGCGTCGATGGTTTTTGGCGTCGAACTGTAGATGTCCATCAAACGCTGAAACGAACCTAACTGAAACTGTTCTCTCGATTTCTTGTTTACGAAAGTAGAACGATTGACCGTAAAAATACGCTTATGCGTGGGCAAAGGTATGGGACCGCTTACAGAAGCGCCTGTCATCTTTACCGTTTTTACGATTTTTTCAGCCGATTTATCCACCAAATTATGGTCGTAAGATTTAAGTTTTATTCTTATCTTCTGGCTCATTTTTAAACTATTGTTTATGATTATATATTCCTTTTATTTTTGCAATTATGTCTTTTGCCATGTTATCTGATAACGGGCTATAGTGCGAAAATTCCATTGTTGAAGTTGCGCGTCCTGATGTTATGCTTCGCAAAACGGTTACGTAGCCGAACATTTCTGATAGAGGCGTCTTTGCTTTTACTACGTTTGCTCCTCCGCGCTCTTCCATAGCGGTAACGTTTCCGCGACGCTTGTTGAGGTCGCCGATTACGTCGCCCATGTATTCTTCCGGCGTAACTACTTCCACTTTCATAACAGGCTCAAGCATTATGGGCTTGGCTTTGGCGCATGCCTCACGAAAAGCGTATTGAGCGCATATCTCAAACGAAAGCGAATCTGAATCTACTGAATGTGACGAACCGTCTAACAACGTCACTTTCAAACTGTTCATCGGGAAGCCGGCAAGTACGCCGTTTGCCATAGCCTGCTTGAAGCCCTTTTCAACAGAGGGGATATATTCTTTCGGCACATTACCTCCCTTCACCTCGTCTACGAACTGTAAGCCGATAAAGTCTTCGTCAGCCGGTTCAACGCGGATTATTATGTCGGCAAATTTACCGCGACCGCCTGACTGTTTTCTGAACAGTTCGCGATGCTCGTAAGGCGCAGTGATGGCTTCCTTGTAGGCTACCTGCGGATTACCTTGATTACATTCCACAAAAAACTCGCGACGCAATCTGTCGATTATTATTTCCAAATGAAGCTCGCCCATGCCACTGATGATGGTTTGTCCCGAATCGGGGTCGGTTCGCACATGAAATGTCGGGTCTTCTTCTGACAACTTTGAAAGCGCCATTCCCAACTTGTCTACATCCGCCTGCGTTTTAGGTTCAACTGCCACGCCAATAACAGGGTCGGGGAATGTCATTGATTCTAAAATGATTAGTTTATCGGGGCTGCAAAGCGTATCGCCTGTGCGAAGGTCTTTCAAACCTACGGCAGCGCAAATATCGCCGGCAGCGCACGATTCAATCGGATTTTGTTGCTTGGAGTGCATCTGAAAAAGACGCGAAATACGTTCTCTCTTTTCCGAACGGGTATTAAACACGTATGAACCACTGTCCAACTTTCCCGAATACACGCGGATAAACACCAAACGCCCCACATACGGGTCTGTGGCTACCTTGAAAGCAAGGGCGGTTAAAGGTTCTTCCGAATTGGACTTGCGCAAAACTTCCTTTCCCGTTTTGGGATTGATACCTGTGAGGTCGCCCTTGTCCAACGGGCATGGCAGATAAGCGGCAACGGCGTCGAGCAGATACTGTACGCCCTTGTTTTTGAACGACGAGCCGCACATCATCGGCACAATAGTCTGTTCCAAAACTGCCTTACGGATACCGTTCTTCAACTCCTCTACGGTTATGGAAGCGGGGTCTTCAAAGAACTTTTCCATCAGAATATCGTCGGTTTCAACAACCGATTCTAACAGTTTATTGCGCATTTCGACGGCTTCTTCCATCATATCATCGGGAATATCGGTAATTTCCGTTTGTTTTCCCTTATCATCGTCGAACCAGTATTCGGCTTTCATCGTGATAAGGTCGATAACGCCTTCAAAGTTCTCTTCGGCGCCGATAGGAATGACCAACGGAGCCGGATTAGATTTCAAACGTTCGCGAACTTGATTTACAACGCCAATAAAATCGGCGCCTTTTCTGTCCATCTTATTGACGAAACCTATTCTCGGAACGTTGTATTTTTCGGCTTGTCGCCAAACTGTTTCCGATTGCGGTTCAACTCCGCCGACCGCACAAAACAACGCCACAGCGCCATCGAGAACGCGCAACGAACGTTCCACCTCGACCGTAAAATCAACGTGTCCGGGCGTGTCAATCAGGTTGATATGATATTCTTGATCGTTATATGTCCACTTACAAGTGGTTGCAGCGGAGGTAATAGTAATTCCCCGTTCCTGTTCCTGCACCATCCAATCCATCGTTGCGGCGCCATCGTGAACTTCGCCCATCTTGTAATTGATGCCTGTGTAGAACAAAATCCTTTCGGAAGTTGTCGTTTTACCGGCGTCAATGTGTGCCATTATGCCGATATTTCTGGTATATCGTAGGTCTCTACTCATCTAACGATTAGAAGCGAAAATGCGAGAAAGCGCGGTTTGCTTCAGCCATTTTGTGCATGTCTTCCTTTCTCTTGAAGGCGGCTCCTTCTTCGTTGTAGGCTGCAAGCAGTTCGGCGGCGAGTTTTTCGCTCATCGATTTGCCGGTGCGTTTACGCGCATATAGAATCATGTTTTTCATGCTTACCGAAACCTTGCGGTCGGGGCGCACTTCCATTGGCACCTGAAAAGTGGCGCCGCCAACGCGACGACTCTTTACCTCTACCATGGGAGTAACATTATCAAGCGCTTTACGCCATATCTCTATCGGTGTTTTTGTTTCGTTTTTCGATTTGTTTTCAACGATTTTCATTGCATCGTAGAATATTGTGAAGGCGGTAGTTTTTTTACCGTCGAACATCAGATTATTTACAAATCGTGTTACTTCCTTATCGCCGTAAACCGGGTCGGGCAATAATATCCGTTTTTTAGGTCTTGTTTTACGCATTTATATAATATAATGTATTATTTCTTTTTACCTTTGGCAGGCGCTTTTCCTTTTGCGGGAGCTGCGCCCTTTTTAGGTCTTTTAGCGCCGTATAGCGACCGGCTTGCCAAACGACCTTCTACTCCCGAAGTGTCCAATGCGCCGCGAATAATGTGATAGCGCACTCCCGGAAGGTCTTTAACACGTCCCCCGCGAATCAACACGATGGAGTGTTCCTGCAGATTGTGTCCTTCGCCGGGTATGTAGGCGTTGACCTCCTTCTGGTTTACCAATCGCACACGCGCTACCTTGCGCATTGCCGAGTTGGGTTTCTTGGGCGTGGTAGTGTACACACGCACACAGACGCCACGCTTTTGAGGACAGGAACTTAACGCAGGAGCCTTGCTCTTGTCTATAAGTTTCGTCCGTCCTTTCCTTACTAATTGCTGAATTGTAGGCATACTATATGATTCAAAAATACTTTTTAAAATGGGCGACAAAGATACGGCTTTTTTTTTTATTAACAAGAAAAATGAAAAAATTTTTATAAAAAAATTTCAAATTACACGGAGATACACAGAGAAGACACAGAGAAACGCAGAGAAAAAACTCTGTGTAACTCCGTGTCTACTCCGCGTTTCTCTGTGTAATACAGCGAACTATGTAACTATGAATATTTCTTTCCTCCTTACTAAACTCCACTCCGATTTTTACTAATTTTCTGCCATCCATTTGATATGGTATCAAATAGCCCTTGTCGTCAATTTGCTTCATCGCTTCTTCGGCAGTGTCGTTCAACTTAAATTCAAAGACATAGATGGTATCTTTTGTTTTCACTACTGCATCGGCTCTGCCTTTACTGCTGCATACATGGTACCAGAAATTCGATAAAACCATAGCGAACTAGACTATTGTAATGGAAGAGCGGTATTTTTTAATGCCGCTTTTTCATTATGTCGTGATGTGTTTTGTGATTTATATCTAATAAATTTGTATTTTTGCGCGGTTTTATAATTTGTAAATCATGGAAAATGGAAAATATTATTGAAAGACCTTTTTATACTGAAAAAATACGTCCATACATATTGGTTTAATTTAACCGAGTTGAAATATATGGTAGTAAATATGAGTAGTTTTGTAAAATATAATTTATCATATAACGACCTGACAGTCAATCCGCACGATACGGCGCCGTTGTTGGGTTATGATAGCGATTTGCCTGATGATGTGCTTGATATTGTAAAGGAGGTGATTGATGAAACAGCCGGTTGTTTTGATATTTGCGGAGGATATCAAATTTTCGACGATATTGCATTTGATGCGGATAAACGCCAAATCAACGTTGCCGGCGTTGATTTTACTCCGCAAAAGATTGTTTACCATCAGTTGAAGAACAGCGAATGTATTGCGGTTTTTGTTTGCACTGCCGGCGAAGGCATTTCACAATGGTCGAAAGAGATGATGGCGGCAAACGAACCTTTGAAGGGTTATATTGCCGACGTGCTTGGAAGCGTGGTAGCCGAAACTGCTATCGAAGCGATAGAAAACAAACTGCGCGATGAAATATCGCAGAAAGGCTTGAAGATAACAAACAGATACAGCCCCGGCTATTGCGGCTGGGATACGGCAGAGCAACACAAGCTGTTCAGACTTTTGTCAGATGAAAATTGCGGAATACATCTTACCGAAAGCGCACTGATGCAGCCGGTTAAATCGGTTAGCGGCTTCATCGGAATAGGAAAAAATGTACGATTCAATCCATATACATGTCAATTATGCGATGCGGAGTTTTGCGTGTACAGACAGATTAGATGCAGCAAAATAAAAAAACAAAAAACACGACAAAAATCAACATAAATTTTAACAAAAAATACAAAAAAATGAAAATTTGTATATATTTGCACTTTCATTTTAAAACAATCAAAAGATGAAGCAACAGTCGAAAAACAGGATTGATATTGTGTATTCCACGAATCCCGATTTTCAATACATGTATGACGAACCGGAAGAATCGGAGACACTTTCGCCGTCAAAGCAGGATTTGCGGGTAAGGCTCGACCGGAAAAATCGTGGAGGCAAGTCGGTTACGTTAGTTACCGGTTTTGTCGGAACTTATGAAGATCTTTCTGCATTAGCCAAAGACCTAAAATCCAAATGTGGCGTGGGAGGCTCTGCAAAAGACGGCGAAATTATTGTACAGGGCGATTTTCGCGATAAAATCATGCAACTGTTGCAACAAAAAGGATATAAAGTAAAAAGGGTAGGGTAGTTCAAGTTTCAAGTTTCAAGTTTCAAGTTTCAGGTTTCAAGTTTCAGGTTTCAAGTTGAGTTCAATTCATAAATATATAAAATGTTAGATTTATCAGTAAAATACATGGGGTTGCAATTGAAAAACCCTATAATAGCGGGAAGTTCGGGGTTGTCGCAATCCGTTGACGACCTCCGCAAGTTGGAAGACAGCGGTATAGGCGCTATCGTCATGAAATCACTGTTCGAGGAACAGATATATCTTGACGTCGCTTATCTACTGCAAAATAAAGACGAAAACAGTTTCAACGCCCGTCATTATTTCGAAACGGTTGATTATATAGATAACCGTATTCGTCGCGAGTATTTGGAATCGTGTCTGAAAACTATCAGCGAAGCCAAAAAGACAACAAGTATTCCCATCATTGCCAGTATCAATTGCATTTCAGCATGCGGTTGGACGTCGTTTGCAACCAAATTGCAGGAAGCAGGAGCCGATGCAATTGAGTTGAATATTGCAGTACAATCATTCGACCCAATTATTACCGCAGGAGTTATCGAAGATTTGCATTTAGAAATCATTGATAAGGTGCGTAATTCGGTAAGCATACCAATTGCAGTAAAAATGAGTCCATACTTCGCCAATATCAGTAACATGATAAACGGTATTTCAGCGATGGGCGTAAACGGAATCGTTTTGTTTAACCGTTTCATTAGTCCCGACCTCGACATCGAAGCAATGAAAGTGATTGTTGGCAGCAGGTTTAGTTCTCCGGCTGAGTTGCCTAACACTCTGCGGTGGATAGCCATGAAATCGGGAACTGTTCCATGCGATTTATGTGCTGCGACCGGCATACACAGCGGCGAAGACGTTATAAAGATATTACTTGTAGGCGGAGCGGCAGCGCAAATCGTATCAACCCTTCACAAAAACGGGATGGAGCATGTGGCTATTATGCTCGAAGAAATAAAAAACTGGATGAAACGAAAAGAATATAGCAGTATAGACCAGTTTGCCGGCAAGATGCGCCATATAAAAGCCGACACTCCCGCTTCATATGAACGGATTCAGTATATGAAATATTATCAACAGGAATAAAAACAGCGTCATGAATCCCAAAATATGTGTCAGCATTGGCAAAATGCCATTTATCACGTGTTTGAAACTGGCTTCTGCATATCCGTTGGTTGAAGTTCGTCTTGACCTTTTGAAAGTCGACCCCGAAAATATAGACGTATTATCCATGCAAAGCAGACAATGGATAGCAACGTGCCGTCCCGGAACTCTTACAGAACGCGAGCGCACCGTATTGCTCGCGGCGTCTATTCGCGCCGGAGCAACATACGTAGACATCGAATACGAAGCCGCGCCGGAATATCGCCAAACTTTGATAGACCTTGCAAAAAAACTCCATTGTAAAGTCATTATCTCGTATCACAATTTTAACGAGACGCCCAACAATACAGCCTTGCATGAAATCATCGTCGAATCCAAAGAAATGGGCGCCGATTACGTGAAGTTAGCAGTAATGGCAAACGCTTTTGTTGATTGCGCAAAGATATTGTCGTTATATGGAAAGTACGACAACATAATCGCGTTTTGTATGGGCGAAATTGGAAAAATAACGCGGATTGCTGCGCCGTTACTTGGAGCAAAATTTACATTCGCTTCCGTAGATGAAGCTCATGTTACGGCTTCCGGACAACTTACCGTATCGGAAATGGAAACGGTTATGAAGATATTGAAAATTGAAAATTGACTATTATATCCCCCGAATGATTTCACAAAATAAACAAATTGTTATCTATCAATAAGCGAGGATATTCAATTTTCACGAGATAAAGTCCCTGCGGAGGCGCCGAAGCGCCGGCAGCGTTTCTGTCTTTTTCCTGAATGATTCTGTGAACATCTTCAGGCGGGTATTTTCCCAGCCCTACGTCGATCATCGTTCCTACAATCGCCCGCACCATGTTGCGAAGGAAGCGGTTTGCCGTTATTTCGAAACGCAGTTCGTCGTTGCTGTCAAACCATTGTGCGTTCATCAGTTCACACAGATTTGTTTTAGACTCTCCGTGCAATTTTGCAAAACTCGTAAAATCGTTGTATTGCGGTAATATTGCCGCCACCTCGTTCATCTTTTCCAAATCTAACGACCGATAAAAATGGAACGCCAAATCAATTGTAAAAGGGTTCTTTTTTGTTGCGATACGATAATGATACGTACGCGAGAGAGCGTCGTATCTTGCATGTGCATTGGGCGTAACGGCTATAATGCGAAAAACGACAATTTCACGCGGCAACATTCCGTTCAGTTTAATAATCAATGTTGTATCCTTATCCAGATCCTCTCTTTGCGTATCAAAATGCGCAACAAAATGCGACGCATGAACGCCGGAATCCGTTCTTCCCGCTCCTGTTAATCGCACAGGTTCCCGAAACAGCGTCCAAAGAACGCGTTCCAACTCCCCTTGAACAGTCGGAGCGTTCGTCTGCAACTGCCAACCGCTGAATGGAGTTCCCTTATATGCTAATTCTATGAAATATCTATTCATGGATGATTTATTGTATATTGTATATTGATTATTGATTATTGTATATTATATTATATTATATTATATTATATCATTTTCAACTTTCAATTTTCAATTTTCAATTAAAAATATATCCAAGTAAACCGGCAAATGGTCTGAAAATCCGCCATTGTACCTCTGTCCGATGTATGTTCTGAACGGTTTTACGCCTTTATAGCGTTCGTCTGGTTCAAAAAGATATACTGCTCTGAAAATATGGCTTTTATTAACGCTTGTGCGAAGCGTGCCTCTCAATAATCCGCCTGATACTATCATCTGGTCGAATACCGACCATTTGCCCTGATATTTGATGGTACCTGTTAGTTCGTTCATTTTGTATGCCGACAGGTTAAACAAAGTCGAAGGTTTTGTTTGTGTGGTATCGGTTAGCGCTGTCAAACCTGACGTAAGACTTTTGTCAGCGGGATTATCGTTGAAGTCGCCTGTTATAACGATATTTGCCATTGCATTGCGGCTAAATATCGAATCGACTTTTTCGCGCAGATACGAGGCTGCCAGCATACGGTGCGGTTCAGATTGTCTTTCGCCGCCAAGGCGCGAGGGCCAGTGATTTACAAACACATGCAATGTATCGCCGTTTGCAGCGCTGAATGTTGCGTAGAGTATATCGCGTGTTCGTCTACGGTTGTCGGAAAAGCGAACGCGAATGAATTGCTGACCGATGCATTTCAGATAATCGCTGCGATACAGCAACGCACAGTCGATACCGCGCTGGTCGGGCGAATCCTTGTGGATGATAGAGTAAGGATACTTTTCCAATGGCGTATTTTTGACGAGGTCTTCGAGTACGTCGCGGTTTTCTATTTCGCAAAGCGCCACAAGCGCAGGCGGATCCCATTCGCCAACATTTGTTATAACGCGATAAATATTGTTGCGCTTTTCGATATAGCGCCTTTGCGTCCAACGCATAGGACCTTCAGGTAAAAATTCATTGTCATTGACCCTTGGATCGTCTACCGTATCGAAATAATTTTCTACATTGTAGAACATCAGGCGTATATAATCTTTCCCCTGCGTCTGCGTTTGCGCTTGACAACATTGAACCGATACGGCACAGACGAAAAGTAAAAAAATACACGTAAATTTTTTAGTTTTTGAAATCATGAGCGCAAAGTATGCAAGAATTGTCTTAAGTATGATTTTTGTTGTTTGAAGCATCTGAACCATGATTTTATTGGTTATTCATCGTACAGCAAATATTGCTGTCGTTGTTTTTTGAATTTTTCTACATCGTCTTTCCACATAAGTTTGATTTCAGCGGCAGTTTTTCCTTCCATTATCATCGTCCGCACATAATCAACGCCAACTAACAG
>Ga0099364_10009702_pt1 | contig 13334 bp, 13 predicted proteins | sample TergutTh196P3_FD_73070 | JGI IMG/M metagenome (GOLD analysis project Ga0099364, IMG submission 73070) | Microcerotermes parvus P3 segment gut microbial communities from Pointe-Noire, Republic of the Congo - Th196 P3 | ecosystem: Host-associated > Arthropoda: Insects > Digestive system > Gut ...
CGTATACATGAAAAATTATAGTGTAGGGGTAACCCTTGCGGTTACCCCTACACTTCATCCACTAAGTTTACAAATACATATAAAAGTATGTATAATTATATGTATAAGTTCACAAACAGAACAAGATTTAAACCGTCCGCCGCGAATGCGGCGGACACCAAGTAGCTTTGCCTTTGTGGGAGTATTTTCCAAAAATACCCCATGAAAAATGGGAAATTTTTTAAAAAGTTCCTAAAATTGCAGTTTAAACGGCTCTTTTAGTCTTTGACAAAAATAGGTGGATTGATTAAGATTCTTATTATAATAAAAAAATCTTGACAATATAAAGATAAAGATGTAAGTAATAAGATATGAAACTTAATATTCCATTAGAATACCGCCAAGATATAGAAAATGCTACGGCTTTACTTAAAAGTGAGGGCTGTCGGTCAGTTTATCTTTTTGGCTCATTAGTTACAGGAAAATATACTGAATTATCAGATATTGATTTAGGTATTATGGGATTACCACCTCGAAAATATATTCGAACTTGCTCAAAGTTAAATAATATAATGAAAAATAGTTTTGATTTAGTAGATTTTGATGAAAATATAGGCTTGTACAATCTATTGTATTCTATTGGTGAAATTGTTGAAATTGAGTAATAATATGAATCGTGAAACAGCATTGAAAGTTGAATTTGAGATTTCGCAAATAGATATGCTATTAGACGAAACAACACCTCTACTTAAATTAGCTCAAGCAAGAACACCTGACATGGTAGAAACAGCTGCACTTGGATTATTTTTACAATCTTTTTATAATGGTATTGAAAATATAATAAAATTTATTATGAAAGAAAAATATGGGAAATTGCCATCCGGTAATAAATGGCATAAAGAGTTATTAGATTTATGTTTTATAAAAACTAATGATCAAAAAGGATTATTTAGTGAAAATGTAAAAGATACATTGGATGATTATTTAAGTTTTAGACATTTTATAAGAAATACATATAGTTATAGAATAAAATGGGAACGCATGGAAGATTTAATTCTAAATATTAACAAAAATTGGGATGAAATTAAAGCTGACATAATTAATTATTTAAGAAACCAATAAACAATCAACGAGGACAATATGAGTTATCACGAATATGTAGATGATATTTGCAAAAAAACAAAAAAGGCATCAATTCAAGCAGCAAACTTGTCAATAAATGACAAAAAAGAACTATTGAGTTTAATAGCCGAGAACTTAGTCTCAAAAACGAAAACCATTCTTGAAGCAAATGCAAAAGATCTAACTAATGCAAAGGCAAATGGACTTACAGATGCCATGATTGATCGTTTAATCTTAAACGATAACCGAATAAAAGCAATGGCTAATTCTATCAAAGAAATAGCCGAACAAGATGACCCTGTGGGTCGAATAGAAAATATAAAAGTGCGTCCCAGTGGAATAAGGGTAGGTCAAATGAGAGTACCCATAGGAGTAGTTCTTGTTGTCTATGAATCGAGACCAAATGTCACCACCGATATAGCGGCTCTTTGCATTAAATCGGGAAATGCTGCCATATTGAGAGGAGGCAAAGAGGCAATTAACTCAAATATTGCACTTTATGAAATAATTGCCGATGCTCTAAAATCATTAAAATACGATCAAAATATGATTACTCTTATAAAAGAAATCGATAGAGAATTGCTTAAAGTTCTTCTTAAACGAAATGATTTAATAGATATAGTTATTCCACGCGGTGGAGAGGGCTTAATCAAAGCTGTAACAGAAGAATCTTCAATCCCTGTTATTAAACATGATAAGGGCTTGTGTACCATATTTATAGATGAAAGTGCAGATTTTAAAAATGCGTGTGATATAACCATCAATGCAAAAGTTCAAAGACCGGGAGTTTGCAACGCAGTAGAAACATTATTGATACATTGCAATTATCCTCAAAAGAAAGAGTTATTATCAAAACTGCTTGAAGAAAAAGTAGAGATAAGGGGATGCCCTCAAACAGCAGAAATAATTCCCGATAAAATAAAACCCTCAGAGCCCGAAGACTATGATGCAGAGTTTTTAGACTTGATTATTGCAGTCAAGATAGTAAACTCATTGGATGAAGCTATGGAACATATTAGAGTTCACGGCTCGGGACATTCAGAAGCGATAATAACTTCATCATATAAGAATTCAGAAAGATTTGTAAAGGAAACCGATTCGGCGGCTGTTTTTGTGAACGCTTCAACCAGATTTCATGATGGAGGAGAATTTGGACTGGGTGCCGAGGTTGGCATCTCAACCGAGAAGCTTCATGCCAGAGGGGCAATGGGTGCCGAAGGCTTAACTACATTAAAATATGTAGTATATGGAAACGGAGAAATTCGCAAATAAATGAGAATAGGTTTTTTTGGGGGAACATTTAATCCAATACATTATGGTCATTTAAAGAATGCCCTGTTGGCAAAGGATCAGTTAAAATTAGATAAAGTTATTTTTATTCCGGGCAAGTCTCCTGTGCATAAGAGTATGGATATTGCAATTTCAACCAAAGACAGATACAGTATGCTTGCAAGAGCAGTTTTAGAATTTGAAGACTTTGAAGTTTCACGAATTGAAATTGACAGAGACGAGCCCTCTTATACAATAATTACAATTCAAACATTGAAAAAGATTTACCCTCAATCTGAATTGTTTATGATAATTGGCGCAGATTCTTTTAATGAAATGGATATATGGAAAGAGTATACTCGAATAATTGAATCGGTTTCTATTGTAGTGTTGAGAAGAAGAAGTGATTCAATTTTAAGAGCCGATATGCTTGATGCTATCCCAAAAATAGAAGTAATCGATAATGATTACATTGATATTAGTTCAACAGAATTGAGAAAAAAGTTAAAACAAAATGAAAATGTTTATGGACTGATTCCCGATAATGTAATTGAATATATTATTGAAAAGAGGTTGTATTTGTCTTGAAAAGAATTTTGATTCTTATTTGCTCCATAGCGGCACTTTTGGCTATTTTTATTTTGGCTATGCACACTTATAGAGTGTTTACTCGAAATGCAGTGGAAAAGCTGTATAGTGAAAAAAAAGTAATAAATGTTTTGATTGCCGGTACAAATTTAAAAAGGACAAACAAATACAGTTTTTTTGCAATAGCTACTATCAATCCCCGAAACAAATATGTTGGTATTACATATTTGCCTCCATCATATCGTGTTGAGCTTTCTGATTCGGGAAATGAATTTGATGAGCTTCGAAATATTGATTTTTCAAATTATGAAATAATAAGAAAATCATTGTTGAGAAATTTAAAACTCAATGTTCCTTTTTATATTGCAGCTAATCCTGATGATGTTTCAAGGTTTACCGATTTAATAGGGGGCATTGATCTTTTTGTTTTAGACCAATTTTCAGATTCTTCAATAGACGGTTCGGGAAATTATTATTTTGACGGCGTTAAAATTTTGCAGTATATAAATAATGTTCAAAATAATTCTATTTATATTAAATACGATAGAATACAAGATATTATAATGACTATGTTTGCAAATAGAAACAAGTATACAAAATTTTTATCTATTAAGCATATTAGTAAACTAGTAGGTGGAATTAGAACCAATATGTATCCACAGGAGATGTTCTCTTTGGCTAATATGCTAAAAGAAGAATGTTTTATTATATCGACAATTGTTCCCGGTGGGTTTAGAGACAATTATTATATTGTCGATGAAATAGCTTACCAATTATATGAAAGTGAATTTTTAAGCCAAATAGTTTTGGGACAAGAATCTGAATCTTCAATAAAAGTAAAAGTAATCAATGCCACTTCACAATCGGGATTGGCAAGAAGAATGAGAAATCATATAAATAGGGATATGGTTAATGTATTAGAATTTAGCTCATCTCCATTTGGCAATTTTGAACAATCTGTAATTGTAGGGCAAAGAGGAGATAGTAAATCGGCAAAAAAAATATCAGACTTAACGGGAATATCAAGAATCTCTTATGTGACTGATAATACTCAATTAAATAATGTAATGGTTATTATAGGCAATGACATCTCAGGTATGCAATAAAACAGAAATAAATAAAATATTGGCTGATTGTTGTAAATTGTTAAACGATCAAAAAGCCGAGCAAACGGTTTGTCTTGATATAATTAAGTATAATGGCTATTTTGATTATTTTATTATTACAACAGGTTCTTCTAAAATACATTGCAGAGCTATTGCCAAGTATGTGAGAGAACTGTTTGCTAAATCAGGTTATAAAGAGAAAGGCAAGCCCGATTTGGACTCGCCTTGGATAATTCTCGATTTTGATGAATTGCTGGTGCATATCTTTACCCAAGAGGCAAGAGAATATTACCAACTCGAAAAGTTGTGGGCTGGTTAGTGCGGTCTTTCCTTCACCACAGGCCATAAATTTATGGTTTTCTTATCACGCCAAATCGTTAGTTTTACAGATTTACCAATAGGTTTTGCTGTAACTATTGATATAAGATCTTCAAAATCACTTACCGGTTGATCGTCTATTTTTTGTATTACATCTCTAACTTGAACGCCTGCCTTGTCTGACGGAGAGCCGGGTTCAATCGCTCCAACTAATGCACCTTCAGCTTTGTCTAAGCCTAATTCTTCTGCAAATTCTTCGGTTAAAGGAGAAATGGTAACTCCCAGATATCCTCGTGTTACCTTGCCGTGTTTTTTAAGCTGAACAAGTGTATTCTTAACCTCATTGATGGGAATGGCAAAACCTATTCCAACGCTTCCCCCTGATTGAGAAAAAATAGCTCTGTTTACACCTATAACTTCGCCGTCTATATTTATAAGAGGACCGCCTGAATTACCTTGATTTATAGATGCATCTGTTTGGATATGAGAATTACCTACATTATCGACTTTACGTCTTCCTATGGCACTTATTACACCTGTTGTAAGCGTTTTATCTAAGCCAAAGGGGTTTCCTATTGCCAGTACAATGTCTCCTATTTCGGATTTGTCAGAATCCCCGAGATGAACAGGAGTGAATTTCCCCTTACCTTCTACTTTTAAGAGTGCTATATCCAACATGGGGTCAGAGCCTACTACTTTTGCCTGATAATTGGTCGAATCTATGGTAACGGTTACAGTATCCATTTTATCTACAACATGGGAATTTGTACAAATATAGCCGTCTGATGAAATTATGAACCCTGTACCTAGACCTCGTTGTTTTTGAGTTCTGGGTGTATTTGGTTGACCAAAAAATTGACGAAAAAACGGGTCATCAAAAAATGGATTTGCCTGACGAGTAACTGTTTTTTCGGTGCTTATAAAAACTACTGAATCTTGGTATTGATTGTAAATAGCTTTATATGTATCTTGCAATTGATACACATTTGTTCCCTTATTCTTTTCTTTTATGGGTGATGTTTTAAGAGCATCATCCAAGAAAGAATCTGCAAATACAAAACGTGCGGTCAATATTGGCATGACTATGAGTATTGGAGTAATTATGAGTAACATAATTATTATCAATTTTTTTCGTTTTTTAGAAATCATATAAACTGCTCCTTAAATAATATAATATTATCTTTTGTATAGTGTTACAAAACTGTTATTAAGTTTTGATATAGAAAAAGCCAAAAAGTTTCATTAAAAAACTAAATAATTTGAATTTTTGAATTTTTGAAATTTATACAAATAAAATATTTTATCTTCATATTTTTTTTACACGAATTTCGTATCTATGTATGTATAAAGACTTCAGTAGAAGTCTAAAATTTATATTATTTAGGAGAACTAAATGAAAATCACAGTTAAAATTCTAACTACTATTATGTCAATCTGCTTAATTTCAGCAGCGGCATTTGCACAAGACGCACCACCACCTGTTGTTAATGTTTCAGGTGTACTTTTTACCGGCTTTGTTTATCATTTTGATAATGATAATCGTCCAGATCCGTTTATAAATAAACATGGGTTTGAGATTGAGCGTGCATATCTCACTTTTAGTAAAAATTTGGGAGATAATTGGTCAATGAGAGCAACTCTTGATACTTATCACAATCCATCAAGATCCTCTGATGTTTATGTTAGAGTTGCTGAGGCACAATACCGTAATACTTTCGGAAATATCGATTTTATGGGAAGATTTGGTATTATAGATAATCAGCTAAACTCAATGCTCGATAGATTGGGCGGAATGAGATGGTTAAGTAGAAATCAAATGGATGCTCTTAGCATACACCCCTCAGCGGATTTGGGAGCTGCAATAGAATTTGGTTTTATGAAAATGGTTACATTAAATTTATCGCTTATGAATGGTGAAGGCTCTAATAATGCCACTACTACTCCAAGATTCACAGGTGTAAACACCGGATGGAGAGGAGAAGAGTTTAATGCACTTGTAACAGTAAATCCTTTTAGTAAACTATTTCTACATGGCTTTTATTCTTATGAAAAATTTGGTGTAGGTCCGGCAACACCGGATCCTGTTACCGGAGATAAGAGGGTAAGTGCTGTAGATACTCATTTTGGAGGCGGCTTGGCATGGAATGACAGTCTTTACAAAGCAGGAGTAAATATTACCATGATTCCGGATGATTTTAAATCTCCGGCATATAATGATGGATTGTATATCGATGGTTGGGTAAATGTTAATTTTAAAGACCTCATCGGAATGCCTCTTACACTTAATGCAAGAGTAGGTTACATTGCTCCCGATGCTGATGGAGCTGATAATGTTATCACTTTTGGTGTTGGTCCCGGATACAAGTTCAATAACAATGTGCAGTTTGCACTTTGGCTTGCTTCTCAACAAGTTGGCGATAATGATGCCGATATGAGTATTGCAGTAAGAAGTGAAATTAGATTTTAATAAAAATAAACCAATTAGACTAACAGCCCAAGTTTGGCTGTTAGTCTAAAAATTTTCAATTCTCCAAAAGACTAATCATATTAGTTTCTACTTCGTAATGACCGGATACTACAACAATGCCGTTATATTTTTCACTTAATCTTTTGGCTTCGTCTATTACAAATTGATCTCCGCAATCAAGTTCAAACATGGGGGCATAATTCATAAAATGATTTTCGGCTTCTTCTTTATTCCAGTTAGCGTTTTCCATTAGCCCTGCTACAAATTGATCTTTTTTGCTCATTAAGTTTACCATTCCGCAATTATTGTGACTTAAAAGCATTATGTATCTAACTCCTCCTACGGATATTGCATACGAAACTTTAAATTCGCTATATCGAAGATTTGCTCCACCGGTTCTTATAATATATGCAAAGTTTTCGGGTATTCTAAGTTGTTTGCGATTGTCCATACACATTCCTACAAGAAGTTTTGCAGAATCGTACTCTTTCATGGGGGTTTCGAGATTTTGATATAGCAATAATTCTTCTATGGGGGTATTTTTGTATTTTTGTGGAATATCTTCTTGTTTTGTTATGTGTATCTTTTTCATGATTGGGTATCCTTAAATTTTATTATCTTTATGATTTGTTTGATGTGGAATTGTGTCAAGTTAAATAGTGGGGGGGGGGCAGGAAGAGACAAGGCATGCCTTGTCTGTACATACATCCTCCATAAAAACAGAACACTTTAGCATGATTTGTTAACTTTTTGAGAGTTGGGGTCAGAGCAACGACATTTTTTTACTTTTACATATAGATAACTTGACTTTAATCTCATTTGATATGGATATGTAATAAATACTATTTTGGAGACAAAAATATGAAGCATATTAGAAATCAGTTTGAGAAGCTTTCACCATTGAATAATGAAATACAGGGTTTAGATGTAGATTCGCTAAAAAACTCTTTTATAAACCATTTGGAGTATTCTTTGGGTAAAGATTTTTACTCGGCAACAAATCATGACCTTTATGCGAGCATGGCACTTGCTGCACGCGACCGGCTTACCGAGAGATGGCTTGAAACACAGCAAACCTATTACAATACACACGCAAAACGAGTATACTATTTGTCTTTAGAATTTTTAATGGGAAGAGCATTGGGCAATAATCTCATAAATCTCAATTTGTATGGTACTGCAAGTGAGGCATTAAAATTGTTTGGATACGATTTAGAAAATTTTCGTGAAATAGAATGGGATGCCGGTTTGGGTAATGGAGGATTGGGACGGCTTGCCGCATGTTTTCTCGATTCATTGGCTACTCTTGAATACCCTGCCATTGGTTATGGAATACGTTATGATTATGGAATTTTCTTTCAATCAATAGTAAACGATTGGCAAATAGAGTCGGCTGATAATTGGCTGCGTCTTGGAAACTTCTGGGAGTTTCCTCGTCCTGAATTGCAATACCCTATTCATTTTTATGGAGAGGTTCAAGAGTATACAGACGAGTCAGGAAAAACTCGATATAATTGGATAAATACAGATACCATTCTTGCAATGGCATATGACACCCCAATACCCGGTTACGGAGTAGATACAGTTAATCATTTGCGTTTGTGGTCGGCAAAGGCAACCACCGAGTTTAATCTTGAATACTTTAACGAGGGTGATTACAAGAAGGCAATACTCGATAAATCTTCAAGTGAAAATATAACGAAGGTATTATATCCTAATGACAATATATTCGAAGGGAAAGAGCTTAGACTAAAACAAGAATACTTTTTCGTTTCGGCAACAATTCAGGATATTTTAGCAAAGCATAAGAAAATGTTTCCTGATAATATTTTAAATTTTGCAGATATGGCCGCCATTCAATTGAATGATACGCATCCTGCTATAGGTATACCTGAGCTTATGCGAATACTTGTCGATATAAAAAATTTAGATTGGGATACAGCATGGGATATCACATCGAAAACATTTGGATACACAAATCATACGATTTTACCCGAAGCACTTGAGAAATGGTCGGTACCTCTAATGGAAAAAGTGTTGCCCAGGCATCTGCAAATTATATATCAAATAAACGATAAATTTTTAAAGAGTGTAACCATAGGCGGTCCCGGCGATTATCACAAAATGCAAAGAATATCGATTATAGAAGAAGGCGAAGTAAAAAAAGTGAGAATGGCAAATTTAGCAATAGTTGGAAGCCATTCTGTAAATGGAGTAGCTGCAATTCATAGCGAGATAATAAAGGACAGCATATTTAAAGAATTTTATGAAATTTGGCCTGAAAAATTTAACAACAAAACAAATGGAATAACACAAAGACGTTGGCTATTGCTTTGTAATCCTGAACTATCTGATTTTATTACTCAAACTATAGGCGATAAATGGATAACCGATTTGTATGAGCTTAAAAAATTAGTTCAATATGCCGATGATAAAAATTTTCAAGATAAATGGATGGCTATAAAGCAGTCTAATAAAGATAAACTTGTTGAATACATTAAATCAAGAAATAATTTGGATGTCGATCCTCAATCTATGTTTGATATACAAGTTAAACGAATACATGAATATAAGCGTCAGCTTTTGAATATATTGCACGTTATTCATTTGTATAATAAAATTAAAGATAATCCTAAAGCCAATCATACGCCAAGAACCGTAATATTTTCAGGTAAGGCGGCTCCCGGATATTATATAGCCAAGCTAATAATAAAGCTGATAAACTCGGTTGCTCGTGTAGTGAATAATGATGCAGAGGTTGGCAAAAAACTTAAAGTTGTATTTTTGCGAAACTATGCCGTATCCAATGCCGAGAAAATTATTCCGGCAGCAGATCTCTCTGAGCAAATTTCAACTGCCGGAACAGAAGCCTCAGGAACAGGAAACATGAAGTTTGCACTAAACGGAGCCTTAACAATAGGTACACTTGATGGAGCGAATATAGAAATGCTCGAAGAGATAGGCAAAGAAAACATGTTTATATTTGGAATGACTGCTGCTGAAGTAAGTAAACTCAAATCTGATGGGTACAATCCTATGACATTTTATGAAGGCAATCCCGATCTTAAACGAGTAATAGATGAAATATGGAATGGACACTTTTTACCCGAGCAGCCCGATCTTTTTAGACCTATAATGCAATCTCTTCTTTACCATGGAGACCAATATTGTATTTTGGCCGATTTCAAATCGTATGTAGAAAAACAAGCCGAGGTATCGATTGCATTTAACGACAAACGTAAATGGGCAAAGATGTCGATTTTGAATACGGCAGATATGGGTAAATTTTCATCTGATAGAACAATACATGAGTATGCAGAAAAGATATGGAATATAAAACCAATTAAAATAGGTCTAGATCATAATCCGGCTACTTCTTAAATTAGAGGTTTTTTAGTGAACAAAATTAAGCTTGTTATAGCTGTTTCTTTGTTTTTGATAATTGCGCCTGCAACGAGTTTTGCATTGATAGATGTATCTGCATTTGGCAGTTATACGTTTTCGTCGGGCTCACCAATAAACACCGGTGGTTTGGGATACGGCTTTGATGCTCATCTCAATACAGCATTTTTTGTAATATTTAAGACAGGGTTTGGCGGATATTACCGTACTTCAGATGTAAAAATTGATGTGTTGGGTGTAAACGAAAAGTTCCCAAAACAACAATTAGGAATTGATCTATATGGGGCTCTTTCGATTCCCATATTTCCAATGGAGCCTTATTTAAAATTTAGAGCAGCTGCTCTTGACAAAATTAGCGGGTCTTATAACAGCACCGAGCATTTTAAGGCGTACTCATGGGGTTTTGGGTTTTTGTTCAATGTGTTTTCAATTTCTAGTGTAATGAAAGTAGGCTTATATGGTGAGTTTCTTTGCGATGTAAGCAAAAACTCAGGCAAAAGAGGTGATGGTCACACTTTTAATTTGGGTGTGAGGGCCGATTTGTTTTGAGGTTTTTTAGTAACTGTACATACTAAACTATATATTGATATTGTCAATTACTCGCCAATCACTCAATCAACTTAGGATTATCTTGAATCCTCTTCATTGCCCTGTAAACAACATCATAATTGCCGGCAGAGTTCCAGAAAATATAACCTATTCCGCCGGCATTGTTTGAGGCTTTAATTTGTTGGATAATATACTCAGGATTATAGTTTGTAACTCTTAACCCAAACGCTTGAAGCCAAGGTCTAACTACAGCAGTATCGGGAACAAGTTTTGAAATTACCCTTTGAGTACCTCTGTTCATAAAATGATAAGGATGATCTCCGGGCTTTTTAAATCCGTCAAATCCGTCATTAAAATGTGAAGGATACAACATAGGTGAAATGTAATCGCAATATGGAGAGAGCTTTGCAATTCGTTGACCTGTGGATAAAATATCTCTTTCTACACCCCATGCAACTACACCAAAAATATCAATAGAAACTCTTGCATTGTGCTTGTGAATTTCGGCTTGAGCCCGTTTAAGAAACTCTGCAATAGTTTCATCTGATTGTTTTACGCCAAAATCATATTTAAGTTTCATATCGCTTCTATTGCCAAAGGTAGGAAACCTAATATAGTCAAATTGAATCTCATCGGCACCCATTTGGGCAGCTTCTATAGCTAATGCAATATTGTAATCTTGAACTATTTTATTTGTAGGGTCACACCATTTTTCTTTTGAATGCGGACTCCATATACCGGTTGTTGATTTTGATCTAATAGCTAAACTTGGATGAGTTTTGGCTAAAAGTTCGTCATTGAATACCGAAATTCGAGCTATAGTGTACATTCCCGCTTCTTTGCTTTTGCGTAAAAATAATTGAGGATTATCTATAATTGGCTTTCTATTAAGTTTAAGTTTCTCGGCTTCGGGGGTTTTGCTTATATAGCTTAATATACCCGGTGTGTCTTTTATATCGTAAACTATTCCATTTATGCCAAGTGCTTTTAAAGCCTCTAACCTTTCGAGCCATCTGGGATTACCGGCAGCACTTGCAGTAAGATATATTGCCCTTATTTCTTGAATAGGCAAAAGGTGTTCGTTTCTTAGAGATATTTGATATTTGTCTATGGTGTAGGGGATGAGTATTGTTTTACCTGCATGAATAGTACTTGAATTGATATTGTTTACTGTTCTGATTGCGTTTCCTAATTGTGATATCCTATAGAAATTTGTAAACTCAATTGTGGCTTTGGCTATTTCATTTAAACTCATTTCTCTTTTAGGAGTATAAAACATTAACGATGAAATATTCGATATTTCAATGGGAGCATTTTTCATTATGTTTTCATATCTATGGAATGTGCCGTCTACATTTGAGCTAATAGTGCCGTATCTATAATTATCGTATATATTGATAATTTTGATTGCCGCTTTATCAAAGAGATTACTTATTCTAAAATAATTGATATTAATGGTATAAGTTAGAAGAAGGATTATGGATGCTATAGCTATAAATGTTCTGGTCGTATCGTCTATTTTATGCATTAATAAGTTCCCAAATTGTAATTTTTTCATTTGCAGGCAAAGTAATTTATTCCTATTTTTCCAGCAATACTTTTTTAAAAATTAAGATTAGTTTATTTCTTTACTAAAATTGGGTATATACAAAAAATATCTCAATGTATTAGGTAATGATTTTATGAAAGCACTTGGTTTTATAAGAATAAGCGAATATATGGGCAGTAAACTTATAAATTTCGGCAAAGGTGCCGTAGATTTTAAGTCATATGTAGTATCCATTGTGACATCGTTTAAATCGATTAAATATATGAAGTTTCGTTCAATTTATGCTGTTGTTATTAATCAAACAAGATTTACAGGCATCCATGCTCTTCCGTTTGTTATTTTTATCGCTATGCTTATAGGTGCAACTGTTATTATTCAAGCTATGACGTTTTTGCCGAGTTTTGGTGTAGAAGGATTTTTAGGAAACTTGATGGTTGTTATTGTAGGACGCGAACTTGGTCCCCTTGTTACCGCTCTAATTGTTATTACCAGATCGGGTTCTGCTATTACTGCCGAAATTGCCACTCAAACACAATCAGGTGAAATATTTGCACTTGAAATGATGGGTATAGACACAAAACTTTACATTGTTTTTCCTCGGATAATGGCTTCAATTTTGGCAATTTTTTCGTTAATTATAATTTTTGACTTAGCGGCTTTTGCGGGCGGATTTGCAATTTCTCAATTATTTGTATATATGCCAATAAGCGTTTATGCTCAAACTTTGCTTGATGCAATTAGCATAAACGATTTATTATCAACTATTATTAAAAGTTTGATTTATGGTATATTGATACCTGTTATTTGTTGTTATTATGGATTTATGCCTAAATCCAAATTTGAAGTGCCGATTTTTGTTTCAAAAGCGGTAATTAGAACATTTGCTATTATTTTTGTTATAAATATAATTGTTTCGATAATGTTCTATTTATAATATTGGGAGTTTTTATGGATCAAGAAATTTTGTTTGCTGCAGAAAATTTAT
>Ga0099364_10009703_pt1 | contig 13333 bp, 17 predicted proteins | sample TergutTh196P3_FD_73070 | JGI IMG/M metagenome (GOLD analysis project Ga0099364, IMG submission 73070) | Microcerotermes parvus P3 segment gut microbial communities from Pointe-Noire, Republic of the Congo - Th196 P3 | ecosystem: Host-associated > Arthropoda: Insects > Digestive system > Gut ...
TATTTGTCGAAAAAAGGTTTAGTTTGCAGTATTGCCATTGGGTGGGAAAAAACCTCGTGAAGGTCGTCAATATTTTGTCCGGGCAAGGCTGCAAGGTTTTGAGATATCCGCAAATATATTTCGCCGGTTATCTGCAAATCCGAATCGCGAATCAACTGATAGTTGGGAAGTATGCTTCCAGCTACAGAATTTTCGATAGCAGTTATGGCGTGTCGGGCTACTCCTTGTTTCATCATGCGAAACATTTCATCGAACGACCCGGTAGTCACAATTTCTACGTCTATTTTCCTGAAATAATGGAGCGCCGCTATTTCGTGGAAAGTACCGTAGCCGCCCATAATCGCAACTTTTATATTTTTCCTGTTCATACAATAACTCATTGTCTATCAAAAAATCCCGAAAGCGTACTCTCGGGATTTACATTATTTATGAAATGCAGGCACAAGTCACCACTCCCGAACATCATCCGAGCCATAAAAATAAAAGTAAAATCCTTCATTTCTTAGAGTTGCCGTTAATGCAACGTATGTCTTGTCCTCTAAAATCATTTTCAATTATTAATTTTTTGTCGCCGCAAAATTATATATTTTTTTTTTACAAAAAAAATTTTTTTTGATTTTTTTTCAATTAGCTTGTCATTTTGTCGAATTCTTAACCATGTCGAGAATAATTACGGCTAAAAATTGAACCCGATGCGAATAATTGGACCGCCGCCATAGATGTTTTCCATGCTTGTATTTAGATTCCACAATATCGTCAGGTTCATGCTTGAGCGTCTCCCCATGGGGAAACGTAAGCCGCCGCCCACAAGAAAGCTGTTCTGAAGCAATCGTCCTGATTCCCCGTAGTAAAAAACATTCCTTTCAAAGCTCATGGCTTCATACTCGGCATGAGCAAAGATCCTTATATTTAGTCCCAGACGAACCCAATCGTTGATATTGTTTACTATTACATAGTTAGTAAACAGCCTGCCACCCCAAATATTCGTTTCAAGACGTTCATATAATTGAGGAGGTCCAACCCACCAATAATACCTGTTATTGTAATACTTGTATGTGACGCCCACGCCTGAAGACCATCTCGGCGTGATATAATACCCAACGATAGGCGACACCTCTATATCAGTATACGCCGAACCTGCAACAAAACCCAGGTTGCCGCCAAAGAACAGACGGTCGCGAAACGAAAAATCATTCTGAGCCTTCGCAGAAAAAATACAGGTATACAAAAATAAAGAAATGAAGACTAAGTATTTCATATTCTGAATATTAAACAAATGACGTGTTTTTATTTTTTCCAAATCAATACAACACGAAACTCGCACGGTAACGGTAACTGAGACTCGACATCAAAATCGCTGATCTTGACAATAAAATTTATGAACCCCGGTCTAACTTCAAAAGTGTAGTTCTCTGAATAGTGATACAAATCGTATATATCATACTCTTCGTCTTCAAAGAAAATTAAATCTTCGCCAAAAAAGGTATACGGCAAGGGCGTTTGAATTATTGAGTTATTGACATTTTGCTTCAAATAACAGTTCACCGCGCCATTTGCTAAAACAGGTCCAGTTATTTCCGGAAAAACAAACTCACACTGGAAAAAAGTTCCCATCAGGTCGTCATAAACAACTTCCCAATTACGCGACAAGACAGAAAAATCGCGAACAAAAACCTCTATCTGCCCCTCATCCTTTTTGCAGGCAGAAAACACTAACACTAATACCAACGACCATTTAAATAACTTCTTCATTATACATTATATTATATAAAAACAATACTTCAAAAAATTATGCTGCAAAGTTAAAAATAATAATACAAAAATCGTACCTTTGTGCTCTGAAATTTTCATTTTTTCAATTTTTTTTTTCATTTTTTTTATAAAACTTTATTATTATGTCAATCAACAAATTACATTTTGACACTCTTCAAATTCATGCAGGACAGGTAGCCGACCCCGTAACAGGTTGCCGTACTGCTCCGTTGTACATGACTACTGCGTATCAGTTCAAAAGCGCCGAGTATGCCGCCAACCTGTTTGCATTAACCGAGTTTGGCAATATCTATACGCGCTTGCAAAATCCTACTACTGATGTCTTTGAGCGTCGTATGGCGGCGCTTGAAAACGGCATTGCTGCGGTGGCTACCGCTTCAGGGCAGGCGGCGCAGTTTATCGCTTTTCACAACTTTTTGCAGGCTGGCGACAATTTCGTTTCATCACCATTTCTATACGGCGGAACTTATAACCAGTTCAAAGTAGCATTCAAGCGGTTAGGTATAGAAACCCGATTTGCAAATAGCGATAACGCCGAAGACATGGAAAAACTTATCGATAGTAAAACAAAGGCTCTGTATGTAGAAAATATAGGCAATCCGGAGTTCAATATTCCCGATTTTGAAAAATTGGCGGCATTAGCGAAAAGTTACGATTTGCCCTTAGTGGTCGACAATACTTTCGGTATGGGAGGCTACCTTTGCCGTCCGATTGACTGGGGGGCGCATATAGTAGTACATTCTGCCACTAAATGGATAGGCGGTCACGGGACAAGCATGGCTGGGGTGATAGTAGATGCTGGCACATATAACTGGGGCAACGGCAAATATCCACAATTTTCCGAGCCTTCAGAAGGATACCACGGGTTAAATTTCTGGAAATCCTTCGGCAGCGAAAGCCCTTTGGGAAATATTGCTTTTGCTGTTAGAGCTCGCGTAGAAGGTATTCGCGATCTGGGACCGTCAATAAGTCCGTTTAATTCTTTCATGCTGCTGCAAGGGTTAGAAACGCTTTCGTTGAGAGCGCAACGCTCGCTCGACAATACTATGCAATTGGCTCTGTGGCTGAACGAACACCCGAAGGTGGAAAGCGTAAGCTATCCGGGATTGCCAGACAATAAATATCATCAGTTGGCAAAAAAATACCTGCATAACGGTTTTGGCGGAGTGCTTTCTTTTCGCGTCAAAGGCGGGAAAGAAGCGGCTGGTCGCGTTATTGACAGACTGCAACTGATAAGCCACGTTACCAATGTAGGAGATGTGCGTACAATTATTACCTTCCCAGCTACAACAACACATCAGCAATTAAGCGATGAAGAACAGCTGGCGGTAGGCGTTTTCCCTAATATGTTGCGATTGTCGCCCGGATTGGAGTATATCAACGATATTAAAGCTGACCTCGATCAGGCGCTAAAATAATTTTCATAGTTTACAGTTTATTTTAAAAATATGGAACGTTTACGTTTTGGTGTAATCGGCACCAACTTCATAACCGATTGGGTAATAGCAGGCGGTCGACACGACGAGCGTTTTGACCTTGCTGCTGTGTATTCGCGAAATCAGGAAACAGCCGATGCGTTTGCTGCAAAGCACAATATTCCCCACACCTTCACTTCGCTGGAAGCTATGGTATCCAGTCACCTTATTGACGCCGTATACGTGGCGTCTCCAAACGCGCTGCACGCCGCTCAAAGCATCCTTTGCTTGAATTACGGAAAGCATGTTCTTTGCGAAAAAGCATTTGCGTCGAATGCACGGGAAGCTCAGGAAATGATAAACGCGGCGCGAAAAAACAAATTAGTGTTGATGGAAGCAATGAAACCAACCCTTACACCCAATTTTCTCGCCGTGCGTGACGCATTGGGAAAAATAGGTACAGTTCGCAGATATTTTTCATGCTATTGTCAATACTCCTCACGCTATGACAAGTTCCGCGAAGGAATAGTACTCAACGCTTTTAGTCCGGAACTCTCAAACGGAGCATTACCCGACATCGGAATATACACAATCTACCCGATGGTAGTACTGTTTGGTCGTCCCCAATCAATCAAGGCAGCAGGTCTAAAACTGTCCTCAGGAGTAGATGGCGAAGGTAGCGTCGTGTTTTCATATCCAACAATGGACGCAGCGGTAATATATTCCAAAATAGCCAACTCTTCGCTACCAACTGAAATACAGGGAGAAGACGGAAATATTGTCTTAGACCGAATAAATATTATCAGCGATGTAAACATTCATTACCGTAGCGGACAAAAGGAAATAATTACCCGCCAAGCCATAAATGAATACTATTACGAGATAAAGGAATTTATCGACCTTGTACAATCCGGAAAGTTAGAGTCTTCTATCAACAGTTTGGATAATTCGCTGACAACAATGGAAATCATGGACGAAATCAGACGCCAGTTAGGTGTAGTGTATCCGGCAGACTCTTGATGCAAAGATTGATGTTGGCGTGTTCAAAAAAATCAAAATTGAGTATTTGAAAGAAGGGTTGAAGGCTGATTAGCATCATTATAGCATCCTTCGACCCGCTTCTTCTTTCAGATTTTCCAGCACTTTCAGGATACGCCATTCAGCAATGCCGCTATAGTTGGATGTGGAAATGAACAGATTGAAAAACCAGCCAAAACTGACCGATGTTCTGATAACAAATTGCCTGCCGGAACCCGATTGACGGACAAATAATATGCAGCGTACCGTTTTTAAAAAAAAATTGGGCTCATACAGTTCTGCCTCTATGAATGTATGATTGTCAGATTTCATCAGAACGCTTATGTGGATATTTTTAATCTGGCTTCTACCCATATAGGTAGAGATGAAAAAGTTGATCACTTCTGTGTTCGGCTCGTATCTGCCGCCTTCATATACTATGCGTATCATGTTTTTGTCTTCTTCATCTCCCGTAAGTCCTTTTATAGCCCATTCTAAAGAATCCAATTCAAGCCGTCTAAAGTGAGAGGCAATATCTGCAAACATGCCGTTAATAATTCCCATTGAAGCAGCGGTTTCTATGTGTGCCTCTGTTTCAAACAATCCATTCTCATATCGGGTTCTAATGTTTTGAGACCGCGCTGTTGCAGAATTGCACACCACGAATGCCGCAACAATTACATAATTGCGCAACAAGCGTTGCATTCGCTCAGAAGCTCTAAAAGGCTTCATCCCTTCAACTTGTATGCCATACTGAATGGCGCCCTGCTGATAGCGTCTGCAGGACAAACTTTCGCGATTTCGCATTCATTGCAGTCCACGCATAATTCGCGTTTTATTTGCAAGTACAGCGAACCATTGCCGAAAGATGAGCATCCCTTAACACACTTTGCACATCCGTTGCAGAGAGTTTCGTCGATGTTGTATTCGAAATAAGGTTCTTCAATAAAGGTGCGAATAATAGCGCCTGTGGGACACATCATATTTTCAGCAGCAGTGTTAAGTTCTCTAACGTTGCTTCGGTAATAACCGCCACACAAGTCACAGTAACCGCACATCTGTTTGGCGTGCACACACTTAACTGCTGATATTGTTAGCACACAATGCGTTTCACAAAGACCGCAGTGAGTGCATTTATACGGGTCTATTTGCCAATAGCGACTCGTCTCGCCTGCGCCTAACGCTTTGCTTGACAAACCAACTGTAGCGGCAAGTGCGCTCCCGCCTGCAAAAACAGTTCCAAGATTCTGTAAAAATTTACGTCGTGCTATAGGGGACTTCATTATTTTTGTTTTTTGAATTTGTAATATTGAAATATTTTTGTTAGCCTCGCAACGGGCATTCGACTACGCAACCTGAACAGTCTGGACATTTTTTTTGCAGACTGTCATCGCTTGCATACGTTCTGTGCAGCAATACCGTAGAAACTGCGACAATGCTTCCGCCTGCCAGCAGAGAGCCACATGCACGCAGAAACTTCCTGCGGGCTTCTATTTTCATCAAATCGTTCATTGTAACTATAATTTATATATTTGCTGCAAAGATACACAATTTTTATTAAACAGAAAAAAAAATGAATTTTTTTTTCTCAAATATTATCAAATGTGGCACGAAATTTGTTTGACTGAATTTAACAGTAATTTTAAGATTAACAGTACATTTTAATATCCAAAACTTTGATACAAAAGGGTCTTTTCGCCGGTTCTCCGCCTTTCACTTTGTTGCTCATGCTTGTTTTTACAATGCTGACGTCATTTTTATTTTTTATGCTAACAGGCATAGCGCTTGCGCCTGTCATTTTTGATATTCCGTTTTACGATTTTTATGACCAGATTAGCGATACCGGCTCAGCCCGACAACTTAATGTAATGCGCTATTTACAGGTAGTTTTCAGCATCAGTATATTCATTATTCCTGCGTTTATTGCTGCGTATTTGTTTTCGGGCAATGCTATTGCTTATTTGGGCTTGCGTCGATCTGTGCACTCAAAATGGTTTGCGGCAACACTAATTTTGGTGTTCGCCGCCATGCCATTTGTTAATTTGCTGTTAGCGTTCAACGAAATGATTGTTTTTCCCGAAAGCCTTGCGGGATTTGAACAATGGCTGATTAATTATGAACGGTCGGCGCACGAGACCACTAATCTTTTTTTAAAAACTGAAACCGCTGTCGGCTTGTTGTTTAATATCTTTATGATAGCATTACTGCCCGCAATAGGAGAAGAGCTTATTTTCAGAGGACTGTTGCACAAAATTTTCGCAGAATGGACAAAAAACATACATGTTACAATCATTGTTACAGGTTTTTTATTCAGCTTGATGCACATACAGTTCTACGGTTTTTTTCCGCGCTGGGCTTTGGGAGTTATGTTCGGATACTTGTTTGTTTGGAGCGGTACGATATGGCTGCCAATATTCGCGCATTTTGTGAACAATGCCGTTGCAGTGACAATGTTTCATCTGATTAACAGGGGCGCAGTGTCCGAAAATTTTGAAAACTTCGGATCTTACCCGACGGATATTCCAATTACAATTGCAACAACGTTAGTTTGCGCAATTATTCTGTTGGTAATGTACCATAAGCGACGAGAGAATCTTGTCAATAAAATTCATAGTTGTACTTGTACAGAGACCTGAATCTGTGAGTGGCAAAATAACTGTCCTTTTCAGTATAAAGCCCTCTGGAATCATAAGTAAACCTGTTAGTTGATGGCTCTGTGGCTCTTTCGTTTCGTCTGAAAGATTCAACAAGCAAGTCGCCTATTGTGTTGTATTGATATTCGTTGGCAACAAATTTTGTGCCGTTAGCCGATGTGGTTTCAATTCTTGTTGGACGGTTGTCTCTATCATACTGATAATTTTTCTGATAGTCCAATCTGTTGTTTTCGCGTCTTCTGACCTCTTCAATAAGGTTGCCCGCGCTGTTATACTGCATGTTCAAACTGTGCGTAACAGCGCCTTGAGCGCTCGTTCTGACTTCTGAAACTAATGCGCCTCTCTCATTGAAAGTGTTAACTTGCCTGAAAGTCAATGCATTTGCTGAATTGAAGATTGAAATTTCAGTTCTGTTCCCAGAATAAGTCAACTGTCTTCTTTCCGTAACGGCGTTATTTTCAGTATATAAAATTTCAGTTAGCCTGCCATTTGCATCATATGTGTATGTGGTGTTAAACTGGTTAGCGCCGTCAAAACCGTGTTCTCTTGTAATGTTTCCTCTGGCGTCATACACTGTTCTGACGCTTGTTATAAGTTTTTCACGATTTCCTTGATATCGCTCAAAATTAACCCTGTTGTCGCGTGTATCATATTGATAAATAATCAAAGATATAACCCTGCCGGCTTCGTTAAAATTTGAGATTTCGACTGGGTTCCCCCTCGGATCAAATCTTGTAACGGTCGATATGTGTCCTCTGGCGGCAGGTCTGCCGCTCACATATTCATGCGTCCATTCTGTTTGAGTTCTGACTCTGGCTTTTGCCATACGGTTTTTTTCTACCGCCTCGAAATTATACTGGGCGTTTGTTGGATTGATCCAATTAAACAATAAAAATAGTATTAAAAAGGATTTTGTATTCATTTCTTTAAGATTTTATCATTTATAACATTTAATATCTGATCAAGTATTTGATCTACAGGCAATATATCTTGTCCGTCGCTACAATCAATTTTGACAAATTCTTCTACCGTTTCTGTCAAGAAAAGATACTCTTCCCTGACGTTTTTTTGAAAATGGTGATTTGTCTCGTGTATGTCTGTTTTCCCCTGCAGGTAACTTTTTGGGTCTTCGTTTCTGATTCCGGTCAATTTTTTTTGCGTAAACATCACAGGCGCATCAAGGAATATATTCAGCTCGGGTTTAGGCAGTTTGTTGTATTCAAATTCCAAATCCAGTATCCACTGTCGCAAATTTTGTTTTTCTTCCTTTTCAGTTAATTTTGCACATTGATAAGCCACATTGGAATACACATACCGGTCAAGCAGAATCATATCGCCCTGCTTCATCCAATTTTCAAGCGTTGGTTTAAAATTGTCTCTGTCGCCTGCATACATCAGTGCGGTCAGGTATGGGTCTACCTGATTAATATCGCCCATTTCTCCGCGAAGAAACCGCCCTATCAGTTCTCCATAGACAGGACATTCAAAACGCGGAAAATGTTGCTGACGGCAATGGTATCCATTTGCAGTCAGATAACTGCTTAATCCGCTTATCTGCGTTGATTTGCCGACTCCATCCAATCCTTCTATTACAATCAGTCCCATTGCTATTGATCTAATAATCCGAAAAGTACTCCAACACACCCATGAGCCATCTCTCCCTGTCGCTGCGACCTTGGAACGCGAATGGTCACTTTAATCTGCTGGCTCGATTCGGGTTTAAAATTCCAAAAATTAACATTGTTGTTCCTGCGATTGTCGAACAGGATATTGCGACGGGTATCGGAGACGACAAACTCCACGTTAGGCAAAGTATTGTCTACGCAGACGAACAGCCTGTATTGCTGCCCTGCGAAAATAGTCTTGTATACTTCCGCCTCTTCGCCCTCGCCCATCATCACTGCCTGATAGCTACCATCATGGATATATGGGCGCAGTTCGGGAACACACGTGTTTCTTACAAAAACTCTGCATTGAGCGTTCACGACTGACGATGAAAAAATCATCAGAGATAAAACCGCTACAACGGCTGAAATTGAAATGTGTTTGTGTTGTTGCATGAATTTTTATATATTTACAAAGTTATGCCGCAAAATCAAAATTTGCGCCTTGATTCTTTCAAAATCTCCCGACGAAATCTCAATGACATTGAAGGAAGATATTTCGCTGATGTCCCCGTCGGTTGCGTCACTTACAACGCCCGTCGTCTGATGAATGCCTATTCTGTCGAACAACTGCGCAAGACCGTTAAGGCTATTCATTAATTCTTCTATGCCCGGCACGTCCCTGAAATCTGACATGACTTGCCAAATCATTTCGAAGGTTAATATTTGGTCGATAACCAATTGTTTTATCCTGTCTTCATTCTGAATCAGGTTCTCGTCCAACGTACTCGCAGCTATGTACATGCTCTCAATCCATCCGCCGATCAATATGGTCAACGCTAAATAATACCGGTCGTTTTCGTCTAAAAGCGTTGTGCATGCAGCGTAAGTGTCGGATATGATTTGAAGAATCATGTCCTTGTTGTTGATATTGTCCTCCAGCGCCTGCATGGTGCCTGTATTTATTGCCGATTGAAGCCCAAGTCCTTCTATTAGCTGCTGGATAGCTAATTTGTATCGCAACACTGATTGCGCCTGTTCAAAAAGACCCGCATAGGTCAAATTTGTTATGTAAACCCCGAAATTCAGCGCCATTTTCTGGCTGCTCAAATATCTCGACGCATTCAAGGGGTCGTTCAAAAGAGCAGGACGCCACGGAATGCCCGAATTTTTGATTAGTAACGACATCTCAATAGGCGTTGGCAAGGCATACACAACCTTACGCGCCAAGTTTACATAGGTTGAATCCATTACCAAAGCTGCCAAATCAATGGTAACGTCTTGCACGGCTTGTCGGCGACTACATGTGCTGCACGAATGGTGCATTAGAACGCAGGCTAAACCTGTGAGCAACAAAATGTGAAAACGGTTGTCTCGCATTTAATTTATTTTAAGTATATTCTTTACAATGATGTATACGTGAAAAAATAAAAAATGTTTCAAAAATTGTTGAAAAATTACTCTTTTTTTTTATTTTTTTTATTTTTTTATATCTTTGTGCCGAAATATAATTTTTTTACATGCGCACAGGTTTATTTTTCGGTTCGTTTAATCCTATACACATAGGGCATCTGGCAATTGCCAACTATATGCTTGCGTATACTGATATTGAAGAGTTGTGGTTTGTGGTCAGTCCGCATAATCCTTTCAAGAAACGGCATAACTTGCTGGGGGAAAACGATCGTCTACATATAGTTAATCTGGCAATTGACAACTATCCCGGATTCGGTTCGTGCAACATTGAGTTTCGTATGCCCAAGCCGTCGTATACCATCGATACTCTGGTTCGTCTTGCCGACAAGCATCCCAAGCGAAAATTCGCTCTGATCATGGGTTCTGACAATCTGGAACAGTTTCAAAAGTGGAAAAACAGCGATGCCATAGTTGCTAATTATCACCGCTACATCTATCCGCGTTTAGAAACGCCGCCACAATTTCTTAAGAACATTCCAAACGCTACGATAGTAGACGCGCCATTGATGGAAATATCATCCTCATTTATACGAAAGGCTATTGCCGAAGGAAAAGATGTGCCGTTTTTTTTGAACAATAAGGTGAATCAATACATTAAAGAAATGAATTTTTACAGGAAAAGCTATAAAAATGAATAAATTAACACTTCTAATTCATATTTTTTTGTTTTTTGCCTTTTCTGTGAAGGGCTACCGAATAGAAATAAACAATCAGGCTTTAGCCGGTATGCCTGTCTTTTTGGCAGGCTACTACGGCGACCGAATATCTGTAATTGATTCTACTATGACCGATGCGGGCGGTAATGCTGTTTTTGAACGCCGGTATGATCTTTGTGCAGGGATGTATACAATTGTGATTCCCGGAAAATTGCAGTATGACCTGTTATTAGATGCAGAGCAGGATTTGCGCTTAGAATGGTCTGCAACCGGTGATGTTAGCATTACCGGCGATGAAAAGACGGTAGCATGGACGGAATACCAGGCATTTGCTGACAAAAATTTGGACAGAGAACAGTTAGCGGGGTTCCGAAGACAAATTATCGAAAAATACCCCGACAGTTTTCTTGCCTCATACCTAACGGCTCTGCAACCGGTAACGCCGCCTGAAACGGATATAGCCGATGATGTCAGACAGTTTATGATAGAGTACAGATATCTTCGTAGAAATTTCTTTGCCAACATGCTCCTCTCTGATGTACGCTTTTTGAGAACGCCGATTTATCACGAAACATTAGATTTTTATTTTTCCCAATTCGTAACTCAGCATTCTGATTCTCTGATATTTATTGCATTCGCAATGTTAGAGCAGGCTTCAAAAAATTACGAAACATTTTTCTACATGTCCGATTTTCTTATAAATTTTGGTATTCGTAACAGCAGAAACATTAGCAACATTAACCGATTTTATAATTTCATACAACGCAATCGCGATATGCTTGGACCAAGAGGAATATCCATGTTGCCGCCACGATCGGGCGCAAATTATTTCGAAATTACGGACGAAAAATCATTGCAAAATCGTTTAGCGAACATGCCGATGACCGATGTTGACGGAAATGCCTTCGACCAACAGACAATTGACGGTAATTATCGCGTTTACTTTTTTTGGCGCAACGATTGTGCGCGATGTATTGCCGAAACGTCGCGCTGGCAAAATATTCTCAACAGAAACGCTAATCTGTCATGGACAGGAATAGCAGTAAATGTCGAAAATGATGTACTGCAGCAGGAAAACAGAATTTTGGCTTACGACCCGCTATGCGTAAATGTGTCTATCGCAGACTTGCCTGCCTGCCAAACATATTTTTTCGCCTCTAACTATTCGAAAATTATTTTAACAGACAATGTCGGAAATATTATAGGGTTATTCAATTCTACTGCATCTTTGGAGGATTATCTCAGAATTGCAAATATGTAATTCTCAGCAATTAATAATGATTTGCAAAATCAAAAAATAAAAAAAAAAGAAATTTCACAATATTTCCCATAATTTTGCGTTATGAAGTTTAGAGTAAATATAAAAAATCACGAAAGATGATTATTCGCAATGTTTTGGTTGTTTTGATGTTTGTGTGTCTGTTAGCTCCTTTTCAGGATAGTTACGGTCAACAGAATCAAAGGATTAGGAAGGCATATGAGGAGTATTATGCGGGTCATTATACTACCGCTATTGATATGCTTCGTAGGGCTTACAGTAATGCAAGAGGCAGGGAAGAACAGGCAGAAATTCTGTTCAAGGTAGGCGAGTCTTATCGCCTGATAAATTCTCCGGCAAATGCCGAGCAGTGGTATACAAGGGCTCTTGGCAAGGGTTTTCAGGATCCTGTTATCCACCTTCATCTTGGCGAAGTAAAAATGATGCGACAAAAATGGGCTGAAGCTCGTGAAGAATTTGTAAAATACAAAGAAAAAGTTCCGGGCGACCAGCGTGGCGACGATGGCATCAGGTCGTGCGATTTTGCGGTGGCGTCAATGGAAAGCGGAAACGGTTACGTTGTTGAAAATATGCGCGTTTGGAACACCTCGCGTCAAAGCGACTTTGCTCCCGTGTACGCTTCCGACGATTATATGACGGTATACTTCACTTCTTCGCGAGATGCAGCAACGGGAAAAAACATCAACTCGGTGACGGGTGAAAAATTTGCAGATATTTTCGTAACCCGACAAGATCGCAAAGGCACATGGAGTCAGCCGGTTCCTATAGAAGGAGAAGTGAACACCGAGTTTGACGAAAAAATAGGCTCTTTCTCGCCCGATTTTCAGACAATGTATTTTACCCGTTGTCGCACACACCCTAACAGAGCATACGGATGTCAGATTGTTACTGCACAGTTGGTCAATGGTGTTTGGGCAAGAGAGCGAGTAATAGATATTGCAAATGATACCGTCGTTATTGCACATCCTGCTATTGCTCCTGACGAACTGACGCTGTATTTTGTGTCGGATATGTCAGGCGGATATGGCGGAAAAGATATTTGGAAAGTGACGCGTCCATCTCTAAATGGCAACTGGGGTCGCCCCGAAAATCTTGGTCCTTCCATAAACACAGCAGGCGATGAGATGTTTCCATACGTACACTATGACGGAACGCTCTATTTCGCTTCCAACGGACACATAGGTCTTGGAGGTTTGGATATTTACAAGGCTAAAGAAGAAAGCGGAAGATGGGCAGTAGAAAATATGGGCTATCCAATAAATTCTCCCGCCGATGACTTTGGAATAACTTTTCAGGCAGAAACAGAAACGGGATACTTTACTTCCAGTCGTCCCGGCAATACTACGCGGTTTGTCGATAATATTTATCATTTTTCATTACCGCCCTTATCATTCACCCTTGTCGGATTAGTTAAGGACGATAGAACAGACCAGCCGCTTGCAAATTCCGAGGTTAAGGTAGT
>Ga0099364_10009704_pt1 | contig 13332 bp, 11 predicted proteins | sample TergutTh196P3_FD_73070 | JGI IMG/M metagenome (GOLD analysis project Ga0099364, IMG submission 73070) | Microcerotermes parvus P3 segment gut microbial communities from Pointe-Noire, Republic of the Congo - Th196 P3 | ecosystem: Host-associated > Arthropoda: Insects > Digestive system > Gut ...
TCGACGCTGGCGATTTTAAGCATGAATTATTAAGCCCCTGGGTATTTAAATAGCTGGCAGTGAATGTGTACTGTCAGGCAGCAAGTATATTGTTGTTTAGATCTAAAATTTACAAGAAATGTTTACATCAACATTTCAGATACAGAGATTGCAACAGTGCAATTCAACACTCTAATCTACACCACTTATCTGTACGTCTCCTTTACGATACGCACTGCCTGCCAAATATAACAAACTCCAACTCCGACCACACCGTGTATTTATGTGTTTCGTAAGATCCTTAGAAACACTACAGATCGTTTCCACAAACTGCATTACATAACATGTCTTTCTGTAGCGCTCATTAAGAGAGAGGAATTGAACTTTTATCATCAGTGGAATGTTATTCGTGCTGACATACCTTTACGCTACTTTCTTCGGATTTTATTCTGTTTCACCAGGTACAGTTCCAGCACGGATTACTACACCCAAGCAGTGTGGGCCGATACGTACACAGTTGGCTGTGGGTATACAGAGTTTTCAATTTCCGACGGCATACATGACAAATTCTTCGTGTGTAACTATGGACCGAGCGGCAACTACGAAGGTGGCAGCATGTACACGGTAGGGGCCGCTTGTACAAGGTGTCCTACAACAGCTTTCTATTTTTACAACGGTCTGTGTCTGTGAGGTTCATATGTGGTGTTCAATGCAGTAACAGGGTTTCGTCCAGTAGGCTGGGCACCCGCATGTCACCTATCGGTAGCATCTTACAAAATCCCATTAATAGAAGCCCTTTTAGAGGAAATCGGCTGAAAGCGATACACAATTATAATGCAGAAAGACTACCCCCTAATCCCTAATCCCTAACCCCGTTTACTTTTCGAACACATATACCACCATTTTTACAAAGACTTCTTTTAACAGGGGGAGTTTTGCAAGCGCTTTCAGGAACGGCCTGAGTGGGGCTTCGTGGTGGTATGCCGGCTTTAAACCCAGGCTTTTAACAGTTTTTTTTGCGCGACGTATCGTCATTTTGTTGATATAGGAAAAATACTCCCTTCCCACTTCGTCTTTGGATATCCTGAAGTCCAGCCGCTGCTGAGCTTCAGGAAGGTTAGCGACCGCGTCTTTATACACATTTATCAAGGTTTTTTCGCTGAAAAACATATGAACCCAAGGCATCCCCATAGCATCGCTCAGATGTGCGCCGAAGGGATGGCCGTACGGCGGGAAGTTCACATATACCCTGCCTTCCGGCCTTAACACACGAAGCGCTTCTGTCAATACATTTTCCGGTTCCGGAAAATGTTCCAGCGCGTCATTCATGATAATGGTATCTATAGAATCACTCTCAAAAGGCAGCTCGGCGGCATCTGCACAAATAAACTCAAAAAGATGAGCGAGATTATGAGTTGCCGCCAAACTCTCGGCTTCCTTGCGATACTTTTCCAGTATTTCAACGCCGTAGATCTTCTCAACGCCCTGACTTGCATAAAAGAGAGTCTTTCCCGCCGCGCCGCAGCCGACGTCAACAACGGTCTTTCCGGCAAACATTTCCGTAAGACTCGAAAACGGAAGAAAATACGCGACTGTGTCGCCGCCTTTTTCAAATTGCCACTGCGCGTAGGTCTTACCTTCTGTGACCAGATTAAAAGGGTGAACCGGCAAGGGAAATTTTGAATTGAGCGATTTACATATTTTTACACCAAGTCTCATATCATTTTTCCTCTCGAATGCAAAATTACGATACAGAAAGACTAATCCCTACCCTCTCGTTTACACTGTAGAACAAATAGTATCATAATTTGAATAATTAAGTCAATGTATAGTGACATTCATGCAAAAATATGATAGCATTGTAAATTGAGCTTAACATCGGGAGTTTTTCCAAATGAACACATACCGAAGAAAGATACTCGCCGTTGACGACGACAGGACAAACCTGACCGTCATAAAAAACTCGCTTATTGATATTTACGATGTTTTTACCATTCCATCAGGCGAAAAGCTGTTTAGGCTAATGGAGAAAGTGAAGCCTGATCTGATCCTGCTGGACGTTGAAATGCCGCAAATAAGCGGCTACGATGTGATCAGAACTCTGAAGAGTTCTGAACGAACTATCGAAATACCCGTTATTTTCCTATCCGGGAGAATCGACCCGGAAAGCGAAATCACGGGTCTTGCTCTGGGCGCTGTTGACTATATTACCAAACCGTTCCCCCGTGAGCTTCTAAGAAAAAGGGTGGAACTGCATCTCCTTCTTGAGGAACAGAAAAAAGAACTCAAGCGCTACAGCGGCAATCTGGAAGGCGTTGTTTTTGAAAAAACTCATTCCGTTTTTAAGCTTCAAAACGCGATTCTCAGAACAGTGACGGACCTGGTTGAGCGCCGTGACGAAACCGGCGGCGGTCACATAAAAAGAACACAGTGTTATTTGAGACTGCTTATTAATTTTATGCAAAAACACGGCGTCTATGCAAAGGAGTTATCAGAGTGGGATATCGATCTTTTCATAAAGTCTTCACAATTGCATGACGTTGGCAAAATATCGATCAGAGATAATATATTACTAAAACCGGGCGATTTGTCCGAAGAGGAGTTTGAAGAGGTAAAAAGGCACGCCGATCTTGGCCGGCAGATCATGGATAATATTGCCGACAGCATGACCGACAGCGCTTTTTTGCGTCATGCAAAGGTATTAGCGGCCACCCACCACGAAAAATGGGACGGTTCGGGTTATCCTCTGGGTTTAGCGGGCGAAGACATCGCGCTCGAAGGCAGGATAATGGCGATCGTAGACGTTTATGACGTGCTTACGCATGACCGACCATACAAAGAAGCGTACCCACATGAACAAGCCGTAGCGGTGATCTCAGAAGAAATAGGCGGACAGTTTGACCCTAAGATATGCGAGATCTTCCTGATGTATGCCGATGAGTTTACTAAGGTTGAGATTGAAACGTCTGATAAAGCCGCCTGGGATATCCCGGAAGATCAACTGAGCGCGCTTTTTAACACCGTTTCAAACATTGTTGATATCCGCGACGGATTAAAGGGCGGACAGGCGGACAGGATGCGGCGTTATCTTAAAATTTTCCTTGAGGCTTTGCTGTCACATAAAAAGTTCAGAGATGAGATCTCAACATGGGATATCAACATCTTTCTCATGTCGGCACAGCTTCACGACATAGGAAAAATTGCCGTATCAGATACTATCCTCGGAAAAACTGATAAACTGACGGATGATGAGTTTGTGAGTGTTAAATCGCACACCGATTTAGGTGTTAAAATCATACGTCAGATCAGCGAGGATATGCTCGACGGCAGCCTTTTAAACCATGCCGAGGCAATGGCCGGCAGCCATCATGAAAGATGGGACGGAACCGGTTACCCGCGTGGACTGAAAGGCACAGAAATCCCTCTTCAGGGCAGAGTCATGGCTATTATAGACGTCTATGACGCTCTTACCAACCAGCGTCCGCACAGAGATATGTTCAATCACAAAGATACGGTAGAGATCATCGCAAATCTAAGCGGGACTCAGTTTGATCCCGAACTTGTCAATGTTTTCCTCAATAATGAAGAGCAGTTCGCCTTTGTTCGCCATCCCCTTGCTTTTTAGGCTGCTGACCACTGACCACTAATCACTGACAACTGCGGCTTGTCCGCGTCAGGCATTTAAAGGATGGGCGCCAAATCATGAGTGAGTCAAAAGATTACAAAATACTCATTGCCGATGATATGAAAATGAACTTATTTGCGCTCAAAAGTATACTGGAAGACGAGTATACCGTTATTGAGGCATGTAATGGCAGGGACACAATTAAGCTGGCGGAAGAACATCTCCCCGATGTCATTCTGCTTGATATTGTTATGCCGGAAATGAACGGATACGAAGTAATATCGGTGCTTAAAAATAATATATATACACAGAGCATCCCCGTCATTTTTATAACCGGACTTAGCGGCGATGAAAATGAAGAAAAAGGATTGTCTATGGGCGCCGCAGACTTTATTTTAAAGCCTTTTAGTCCCGCAATCGTAAAATTGCGCGTTAAAAACCAAATCCTGATGTTGAGTATGCTGCAAACCGTTGAGCAAAAGAACATGAGTTATAACCGTCAGAATTCTCTGCTGCACACCGTAAACCGCGCAGCGGACGCGCTGCTCACCGTAGAAGACGATGAGACCTTCGAGGCGTCGCTTCTTAAAGGCATGGAGATCATTGCCCATGGCGTGGGTGTTGACTGTGTTGAGGTCTGGCAAAACGAGTTGAAGGATGGGGAACTCTATGCTGTTTTAAAGCACAGTTGGCTCAGCGAAGAAGCCCGCGAAGTGACTCCCGTTTCACCTGCCACCGTCTTTTCATACAAAGATACACCACAATGGGAAAGCAGATTGTCACGGGGAGATCATATACAGGGACCTGTCTCCGAACTTTCTCCGGAAGATCGGGAGTTTTTGAGTGTCTTTAAACTGACGTCCGTTTTAGCCATACCCTTGTTTCTGCAAGGCCGGTTCTGGGGACTCTTCTGTATTGACGACCACTTCAATGCCCGCAGCTTCACTGAAGACGAAATCAGCATCCTCCATTCGGTTGCTCATATGCTGACAAACGCGGTCAACCGGCAAATGGTAGAAGCGGCAACGCGAAGGGCTGAGATCGCCGAGGAGAGCAGCAGGGCAAAAAGCAGATTCCTTGCAACGATGAGCCACGAGATCAGGACGCCAATAAACGGCATAATGGGATTTGCCGAGCTTGCCCTGGATACGCCCGCTATAGATTCTATATCTCAGGTCAAAAATTTTGTTGAAAAAATAAAAAAAAGTGCAGTATGGCTCACCAATATAGTAAATGATATTTTAGACATCTCAAAGATCGAACAGGGCAGGATGGGGTTGGAAAACGCGCCTTTCGACATACAGGAGGTCATAGCAAGGTGTAAAGCTGTTATAATGCCTACGCTCACGCAAAAAGGTCTTGAGTTTGTAGTTCATGAAGAACTTTTGACCGGCAAAAAACCGGTGGGCGATTCGGTGAGACTGTATCAGATGCTTATAAAACTCTTGTCCAATGCCGTGAAGTTCACCGATACCGGCTCAGTCATACTGTCATCTTATGTTACCGACATACATGAAGCCGACATGCGCCAATCCGCCCCCTTCAGCGAAGGCGCCGGCGTCAAAATATGTTTTGAGGTGAAGGACACCGGCATAGGCATGAGCAGCGAGCAGGTCGAAAAGATTTTTGACCCGTTTAGCCAGGCTGATTCAAGCACAACGCGTACATACGGAGGTACGGGGCTTGGGCTCGCTATCGTCAAGAACCTTGTGGATCTTATGGGCGGAACAATCAGTGTGGACAGTGAACCCGGCGTCGGCAGCGTTTTCAGATTTGAACTTGTGTTTGAGACAATAGATGTGAGCGACGCAATTGACCCCGCAAAGCTCAATCTTTTAGAAAAACCGTATTTTAACGGGACGGTTTTGATCTGCGAGGATAATCCTATGAATCAGCAGGTCATATGCGAACACCTTGAAAATATCGGACTCCGTACGATTGTGGCGGAAGACGGTAAAAAAGGCGTTGAGATGGTTCAGGACCGCATAAGCAAAGGCGAAAAACCCTTCGACTTGATTCTGATGGATATGTTCATGCCTGTAATGGACGGGATCGAAGCCGCATCAAGAATTGTGGCTTTGAAAACGGGTTCTCCGATAGTGGCTATGACGGCAAACATCATGGCAGGTGATTTGGAAAACTACAGAAAGCACGGGATGCCCGACTGCGTGGGCAAACCTTTTACAGCGCAGGAGTTGTGGCGCACGCTGCTGAAGTACCTGAAACCGGTCGAGGTATGCGAAGCTCATAATGCAGAACACGGAAAACAGAACGCGGAGCTGAGTCCGCGGAATGCTCAATTAGATGGAGATGTGCTGAGAAAGAAGCTTCTGGTCAGTTTTGTTAAGAGTAACCAAAATACCTATGATGATACTTTACAGGCGATTGAAGCGGGTGACATAAAACTCGCCCATAGATTAGCGCATACTTTAAAAGGGAGCTCAGGGCTGATAGGCAAGTCCGAATTGCAGAACGCCGCGTCGAGGGTCGAGAGTCTGCTTCGCAATTCGAGCACAGCAGAACTGCGCAGTACTCAGCGGTCAGCGGCCGGTGACCAGAATGCGGGAACACCTTATAATTCCGAGTCCCCAATCCCGATTTCCAATTTAAGTAAAGCTCTGGATGAGGTTAAGCGTGAGTTGGATTTGGTGCTTGATAAGCTTAGACCACTGCTGACGCAAAGTGATCCGACTCCCGAACCTAAGAACAGTAACTACGAACAGGCACTTGATTTGTTCGATAGGTTAGAGCTAATGCTTCAAAACATAAACCCCGAGTGCGCCAATCTGGCCGATGAAGTGCGCTCTATTCCCGGAGCGGAAGAGCTTGCGCATCAGTTAGAGGATTATGAGTTCGTATCGGCGCTCCAGACTCTTACCGAGCTAAGGAAAACGTTTGCGCATCAGGTTTGATATCGGAACATAACAGGCGGTCATATATTATTATATCTACAAACATTAAAGGAGGTTTTTTTCGTGGACAACAGCAATAATCAGATTCCTGCCGCTTTGTTGGAGCATAATATTTTTATAGCTTGGAAACCCGAGTATAATCTGGGTATTCCGATAATAGACGAACAGCATAGAGGGATCGTCACCACAATCAACTCTCTTTTTTATGGAATGCAACATAACCACATGAAGGATATGCTCGTGCCGATAATTGATATGATCTATGATTACACCCATATCCATTTCCGGATAGAGGAAAACTATCATGAAAAATGCAATTACCCCGGCGCTGAATCCCATCGTATATTACACGAAGCGCTGACCGACAAATTGCTCGACACCGGGCGGAGAAGTGTACTGGATCGGGACCCGTATCAATTCCTGGATTTTCTCAAGCAATGGTGGATCGACCATATCTGCAATGAAGATATGCAATTTCGTGATTATCTGCTGACCCATACAAGTCAAAGCTCCTAGTCTATAAAAAAGGACGGTCGGGAGACCGTCCTTTTTTATAGTGTTTTCGCGCAATCGGCGCATCCCTCGTCTACTGGCCACTACGCGGGCAAAGTCCGCGTTAATACATTCCGCCCATGTCGGGGGGGGGCGCCATCGGAGCCGGGGGTTCCGGGATATCTGCGACGAGCGACTCTGTTGTTAGTACCATCGACGCTATCGAGGCCGCGTTTTCAAGCGCACTGCGGCAGACCTTTGTCGGGTCTACGATACCGGCTTTGATAAGATCGCAGTATTCCTCTTTAGCCGCATCGAAACCGTAGGCGGCATTTTTTGAATTCTTGACCTTATCGAGAACGACCGCGCCTTCAAGCCCTGCGTTCACAGCGATTTGCTTAGTCGGCGATTCTAATGCCCTTGCTATGAGCAGCATACCGGTCTTCTCGTCGCCGGAGGCTTCTCCCAACAGCTTTTCTATGGCTTTGGAAGCGACTATGTATATCGATCCGCCGCCCGCCACGATGCCTTCTTCAACGGCGGCACGGGTGGCGTTAAGCGCGTCTTCCATGCGGAGCTTCTTTTCTTTCATTTCAGTCTCGGTAGCGGCACCGACCTTGATCACGGCGACTCCGCCGGAGAGCTTAGCCAAACGTTCCTGAAGCTTCTCTTTGTCATAATCTGAGGTGGTGATCTCTATTTCACTGTTGATCTGGTTTATACGCGACTTGATATCATCCGGCTTGCCCGCGCCCTCTACTATGATCGTATTATCCTTAGAGGCTTTGACCTGACGCGCCGTACCCAGCATATCAACTGTGGCTTCCTTTAGTTCCATGCCGAGTTCGCTGGAAATAACTTCGCCACCGGTAAGCGCCGCGATGTCGCGCAGCATCTCCTTGCGTCTGTCGCCGAATCCGGGCGCCTTTACGCACAGGCATACGAATGTGCCGCGGATCTTGTTGAGGATAATCGTAGCGAGTGCTTCGCCTTCTACATCTTCGGCAATAATAACGAGCTTGCGCCCTGCCTGAACGACCTGCTCAAGAACAGGCAGAATTTCCTGGATATTAGATATTTTCTTATCTGTAATGAGGATAAATGGCTCGTCTACGACAGCTTCCATCTTCTCTGTATCCGTAACCATATACGGGGTGATGTATCCTCTGTCAAACTGCATACCCTCGACCACTTCGGAGTATGTTTCGGCGGTCTTTGATTCCTCAACGGTGATAACGCCGTTGCGGGAAACCTGATCCATAGCCTCGGCAATAAGTGTGCCGATGGTTTCATCTCCTGAAGAAACGGTGCCGACACGCGCTATGTCCTTCGACCCCGAAACAGGGTTAGAGTTGGCTTTAATTGCCTCAACCGCAGCCTTTGTCGCTTTTTCGATGCCTCTTTTCATAACCATCGGATTAGCGCCTGCGGCAACATTCTTGATGCCCTCGCGAATCATCACCTGCGCCAACAGTGTAGCGGTTGTTGTGCCGTCGCCGGCTACGTCTGTTGTTTTTGACGCGACTTCCTTAACAAGCTGTGCGCCCATGTTCTCAAACGGGTCTTTAAGTTCGATTTCCTTGGCAATCGTTACCCCGTCATTAGTTATAAGTGGGGAGCCGTATTTCTTATCCAGAACGACATTTCTACCTTTGGGTCCCAACGTCAGTATTACTGTATTCGCAAGTTGATTGACTCCCTTTTCCAGAGCCCTGCGGGCGTCTTCGCCGTAAATGATCTGTTTCGCCATTACTCAGTTACCTCCTATTCTACTATCGCGAGTATATCGCTCTGACGCACGATCGTCATTTCATCGCCGTTGATCTTGACTTCTGTTCCGCTGTATTTACCTGTGATGATACGATCGCCTTTCTTAACGACCATGACCACCTCATTGCCATCGATAACGCCCCCGGGACCGACTTCAATGACCTCATACACTTGCGGCTTTTCCTGAGCCGCGCTAGTGAGTATGATCCCGCTCTTTGTTGTCTCTTCCGCCTCGATCTGCTTGATAATGACACGATCCGCCAATGGCTTTAGTTTCACTGTCCGCTACCTCCTAAAATATAATACTTAATAGAACTGTGTTATCATAACAGTTTGGCTGCGTTAGCACTCGAAGGTGTCGAGTGCTAACGCAGCTCTAATAATAATCCATGTTCAAGCATTTCGCAACCGGTATTACCAGTATAATTACTTCAAATTTGGCCAAATTTTATGATTATATCAATATACCTCATCTTTTTTTCCAAAATCGTCTGTTTTCTCGATATTTGTCCGATTAATGCAATTTAACTCTCAAAATAACCCATTCCCTTTGGGAAAATGAAGTTGATCCCTTTGGGGACAGCTTTAAAGCACATCTTTTCCGCGCGAACTATCTCGCCATCAATGTTCACAACGAACTCCTTGTCGCCTTCGATTTCCAAATAGTCTCCGCGTATATGCGTTACAATGCCTGTAACCTCACGATATCTCCCTTTTGCATATTTTCCGACTACCGCAGCAGCCTTAAGTCGAGAGACTCCGTCGATAACAAGGTATTCTATTACCCCATCGTCCGGAACGGCGTCCGGAACGGGATTGAATCCGCCGCCATAGAACCTTCCGTTACAGGCACAGACCAGCGTGAGTTTCTTTTCTGTCACCTCACCGCCGGTCGAATATCGAAAATTCTGCTTTACGCCTTTGATGACATTGACCGCAAGCGACACGACATATCCCGTAGCTCCTCCAATTACCGGTATGCTGCTGTATTTATGCACATCCGCGCTGACGCGGGCGTCGATGCCTACCGAACAGATGTTGACTCCGTACCGCCCATTGCAGTCGATAAGATCAAGCGGCCGGACCGGGCCGTCTACGAGTTTCTGCAGATCACTGAACTTTTCTACGGCTGAGCTTCCAAATGTTCTGATAAAATCATTTCCCGTCCCACACGGATAATGCGTTACGGCCGTATTTGACCTAAGCGCCGCGCCGTTTATACATTCGTTAAGCGTTCCGTCTCCGCCGCAGGCGTATACACGTAATACATCATTTGAGTCCGCCTCACTTATAACTTTGCGGCAGGCATCCATCGGCCCTTTTGTCAAGTAAACTTCAAAGGGGTCGTCCATTCCGCTCGTAACAGTGTCGATCTCGCTCCGGGCCTTCTCAAGATATACCTTATTCTTACCCGCGACAGGATTGATAATGAATAATTGTTTCATGAAGCTCCTCCTTCGTCGTCGCAGGGACTAGGGAATAGGGATTAGGGGTTAGTCGTTAAAGTGATACTTTCTGCTATAGAAAGAAAAGGTTTTACTCTTTCTACTAATCCCTATTCCCTAATCCCTAATCCCTTAATGATACATAAACAAATCACATTTTATCATGCCGTTGTACAGTTTGCGCTTTTTTACCGCCGTTCGGCCGAATGTCTGCTCAAACTCCGTATGTGAGGATAGAATATACATTTTCCAACCTTCCAGTTTTACTGCGGCGGCACCAAACTTCCTGTACAGGTCCGCAGCGTCGCGCTGCTCCATGACGCGTTGTCCGTACGGAGGATTTGTCATAATCATTCCGCCGGAAAACGGACGCTTAAATGCTGCCGCGTCGGCTGTTTCAACACATAAATGTTCGGATACGCCGGCTCTCCGCGCATTTTCCTTCGCGATGGAAATAACTCTTGAGTCGATATCGCCGCCCCAGATGTCATAGCTGCCTTTAAACTCCCGGCTTTTGGCTTCCGCTGTCGCGTCTTCCCAGATTTTTCCATCCAGCCACGGCCATTTTTGCGCCGCGAATGCCCTGTTTAAGCCCGGTGCGCGGTTGATCGCGGCAAGCGCCGCTTCGATCGGGATCGTGCCGGACCCGCAGAAGGGGTCGCAAACCGGCTCGCGGCCGCGGTACCTGGCAAGCTTGACTATTGCGGCCGCCAGAGTTTCACGCAGCGGCGCCGCGCTCCCGACGGGCCTGTACCCCCGCTTATGCAAACCCGCGCCGGACGTATCCAGATACAGCACGGCGACGTCTTTCATTATCGCAAATTGGATCTGATACTTGGCCTCAGCGGTTTCTTCCAGCCAATCCACCTCATATACGGCTTTCAGCCGTTCCGCGACAGCTTTTTTTATTATACTTTGGCAATCCGGAATGGAGTACAGTTTTGAATTCAGTGAATGCCCCTTTACCGGAAATAAACCGTCTTGAGGAATATACTTTTCCCACGGCATAGCGCGGACGCCCTCAAACAACTCATCAAAGCTGTCCGCGCCTGTTTCACCGATAACGAGCAGCACCCTCTCCCCTGTTCTCAGATTGATATTAGTTTTAGCAATATCAGTTTCGCTGCCGGAAAACAGGACTCGGCCGTTTTCAGCGCCGACTCCATACATCCCGAGCCGTCGGAGCTCATCCGCGCACAGGCCTTCAATCCCAAAAAGACAGGGAACGCAGAATCTAAGATCCATGATGATTTCCCCGCGCTTTCAACTCATCTACCATTTTTGCTATCTCCGGCCTTGCTTCCTCCATGAGTTCGTCCCAGTCTCCCTCATAGGGATAGGCAAGCTCGCTGCCTGATTTGATACGCCTGACATAACCGTCAAACATTTCATAGTCGCGCTCGTAAACATGAAAGCTGTTCGCGCGGTGTGTGTAACTCCCAACCGACACCCCGAGCGTGCCGGCAATACGCTTTTGCAGCATAACAAGCGCAAAAGCGTTCATAAACGCGGCTTTAGTCGCATCATTTGAACGAAACAAGACCTTGCAGTGCAGAGCGCCTCCGCGGATGAAGTATTGAACTATTTGCAGACACGCGGGCGATTCCGAAGACATATCCTGCTCGTCGCGTATAGAGACAGCCGCCCTGCGTGAATCTGGGTTACGCCGCAACTCGTCAATTAGCCAGGGCATCTGTTTTTCCATACGCTGATGATATGTATAGTCCCAGTTACCGCGCTCAACCTCAAAGTCAAGAATACCGTCCAGTATTTCCTGCCTGTACTGCTCAAGCGAGCGAGGGTCGCCTATAAAAAGCTTGCTGATCATCGGCTCTGAAAGCGGCTTCTCCGCCACGAAAGTCACGGAGGCTTCCTTCTGTCGGGTATTATAATCAGGGCAAGGCATCTCCTCATTATTCTCATGAAGCGCCGCAAGTGCGTTATGATAAGCGTCAGGGAGCGACGTCCCTGTGACAAATAATTCAAACATTACAAAGCTCCTGTTCTTTTGTATCTGACAAACGAATACTTTATTCCGTCGTGGATATTCGTACCATCATTGCCGCAAACCGACCAGTCCGGCATTTTGTCAAGATGGGGGAAAAACGTGTCGGAAACCGGCGCCGTTTCTAACTTTGTGACGTACGCGTATAAGCACAGCGGCAGAAGGAGCTTGTATATGTCCCCGCCGCCTATCACAAATACTTTATCGGGATCATCATGGGATATCTCGGAAAGCAGCTCTTCAACTGAGTTGACTGTCACAACACCGTCTGCTTTGAAGCCAGTGCTGCGCGTCAGAATAATGTTTTTCCGGTTCGGCAGCGGCCTGCCTATTTCTTCAAACGTCTTTCTGCCGACAATCACGACTCCCCCTTCTGTGATCGTCTTGAAATACCGCCTGTCTTCAGGTATCACAATAGATTGTGTGCCGCCGCACCCTATTCCCCAATCGCTGTTTACCGCTACAATAACATTCATAATAAAAATATTATATACTCTATGTCACAGTATGACAAGAGTGATACCGTTATTATGCCGCTCAAGGTCACTGTCGCGCCTTAACGCATCACAGACCTGGAACGCTTTACGAGTAGACTCATCAAAGATAGAGAAGTCCTCGCCGGTGATATAGTCTTTAATGCTGCCGTTTTTCTTCTGTCTTTCGAGGTACTTACGCGCCTCGATCCGAATAATGCCGCCCTTACCGGTCGATCCGTATCCATGAATGATTTTTATAGCGGAAACTCCAAACGCTCCGGCATTCTTTATGTTATAAGTGATCCTTTTGATTGCGTCATCCGCAGACGGCATATCAGACTTTATATTGACCTCACTTAATAAACCGCCGCCGCCCGCCGCCTTGCGCCCGAAACCGCCCATTCGCCTTGCCTCTTTCTCATTTGATATTGACAAATCCATTATAATCATGTATTTTGATAAACGCAAGGAATATCGAAGTGATCATAACGAGCCGCACTCGAAATCATGTGATATATCCCTAAAAGTGAATATTCTTGCCGTGGAAGAGTATCGAAGTGGTCATAACGAGCCGCACTCGAAATGCGGTGTAGGGCAACCTACCGTGGGTTCGAATCCCACCTCTTCC
>Ga0099364_10009705_pt1 | contig 13332 bp, 11 predicted proteins | sample TergutTh196P3_FD_73070 | JGI IMG/M metagenome (GOLD analysis project Ga0099364, IMG submission 73070) | Microcerotermes parvus P3 segment gut microbial communities from Pointe-Noire, Republic of the Congo - Th196 P3 | ecosystem: Host-associated > Arthropoda: Insects > Digestive system > Gut ...
GAATCTTAGGCGGGCGGCATGATCCCGTAAAGGAGACCGCGGCAACGACAAGCACCCTGTTCGAGCCGTCGGAAGTCCTTGAGGGGCGCAGTCCCGGAGAGTTGATGCTGGGAGGCGTGGACGCGGTGATATTCGACGAGCCGTCACGCGGCACGGACGAGTCGGCGAGGACGGAGATATACGGCCTTATGAACGAACTTGCCCGGCGGGGCAGGGGCATTATTCTGCTCTCGCTGAACGAGCGGGAGTTGGACGGGATGTGTGATCGCAGGATAGCGCTCGATTGACGCCGGTTTTAAATACCCATTCGTAAATTTTGGAATTGGATTCCAAAATTTACGAATTTTAATATGATTTTAAATACACTGGTTTTGGACGTTTATCAACAATCAATCATGTTTTTTTGAGAATCCGGCTATGAGCAGCATTTGCACCACGAGTGCCGCCGGAAACGCCAGCCACGAAAATTTTATGCCCGTCAATATGAAGAGCAGTATAAAGAGAGTTACGGCGGTAATCCACAACGCGCCGGAGAAAAGCCCGAAACGCTCCGCGTATACAGGATCTGCAAACCGTTCGTACTCGCGGCGGATTGCATCCTCCAGAAGCGCTTTGGCCCACGGTTTGCTGTGGTCTTTTTCCGTCAGGGCCAAAAAAATGAACAGGGCGGCGGCGGGCAGCGCAAATGGAATCAAAACCGAAATGGCGGCGGTAAAACCGAGATTCTCCGGTGAAAATGTCCAGCCCTGCGCCGCGAGTTCGGCTGGGCTTACGCCGGTGGTGGCAAAATAGACGACGGGAGCCGACAGCACGCCGAACAAAAAGACGGATACCGACACAGCGTAAAGGAGGGACCGTTTCCGGGACATTGGGTTTCTTTCCGCCGTTTCCTGTGTCAGGCCCATAAAGGTCAAAAACCCGGCTCCCACGGCAACAAAAAGCATTCCGGAACCCAACGCCGCAACCGGCAGTTCCGTCGCGAACCAGGTGACGGCGGCGGTAAGCAAACCAAAACAAACTGCCGCGCCGCCGAGAATGAACAGGGCGGTGCGCCCCGGCGTCAAATATTTACGGGTTCCCATATACATATCACAGAATACCTCCTGTTTCTTTTTCATGCTCAATTCGTCCGCTATCGCGGAAACGTCGCCCAGTTCAGCCAGCGCTTTCTTTAGCGCCTCTCCTTCGTCAAAACCCTTTTTGCACAGGGCCGCAATGCGATCTGTCAGGTTTCCGGCCAGTTCTTCCTTGAAATCCCGCATCGACTCGGTGTCTTTATAATCCGCAAAGAGCGCATCCACGTGTTCTCGTATGTTCATAACGTTTCCTCCTCCAAAAGATGGTTTAGAATTTTTTTCATGAATTCCCAGTCCAATTTGTTTTGGCGGTACTGTTCCCGCCCTTTTTCTGTGATGCGGTAATAACGACGCCTTGCCCCTTGGGTTTCGTTTCCCCAATAGGAGGTTATAAGCCCGTTCTTTTCCAGCCGCTTATAGGCTGAATAGAGCGTGGCTTCTTTTAATTCGTACTGCTCCTGCGTCTGTTCCAGAATGCGGTTGTAAATTTCAAACCCATAGCGATCCTGTCGCAGCAGCGCGCCTAAAACAATTGTGTCCGCATGTCCGCGGAGCAAGTCGGATGATAGTTTTGGCTCCATATAAATCCCCCTTCCCATCAGTATTATATCTCTGACATAAAATAATGTAACACATATTACTATGTTTGTCAAGTATATTTTTCGGTCATAATAAAAGCCCGGCCACACGGCCGGGCTTTTCAGTATTCTCACCGTCGCCGGTCATTCAATTTCAAATGGAAAAATTTCCCAATTTTTGTTCACGTATATTCCGCTGGTCACGTCGAAACGAAGCGCCCTCAAATCCGGCGACTCTATTCCATCGGGGAAATGATTTGCAATCATGTCATTCCAGACTTTTTTTCTGGATTCCATATCATCAAGGATTTCGACGAAGCCCCAAAGCCTGCACTCGCCAGCCATACGCGGGGCGTCGAAGTATACCACGGCGTGGTTGTCGTTCTGCAGTTCCAGGACCTTGTTTGACTTGGCTGACGTTGCGAACCAGATGGCCTTTACCCCCTCCACCATTATCGGAACCATGGCTCTAAGATTCGGGTGACCGTGAGAGCCGTTCGTCGCCAGATAAACTGTCTTAGCCTTCGTTCCCGATAAAAGTTTTGCTGCTTTCGCCAAAACTTCTTTTTTACCGTTTTCATTTTGTACCATAATCGTTGCCTCCTTGGGTTAAATGCTTTTTGTGCATTAATGTAATAAATTTTACACCAAGGAGGCGACAATAGTAAAGCATAATACACTGATACGTAAAATTTCTATGCCATGACCTTCAAAAGCTGTATATCCTTCAAGCGGCGAGTTTGGCGCGGACATGATAAACGGTTGTAACGCTATCGTACAAGCGACAAATAATCTCGGAAATTTTCGTATAGAGTTTGCTCAACGAAGGCTTGCTCACCAATATTTTTAGGCAAGTCGCCTTTGCCGAAAATTACTAAAATCTCAATTTTATTAGCCGCATTATCCAGAAACGTGACACACCTGTTACCGGAAGATTTGGTTGACTCCTTGGTTAGAGCGACCCTAAAATCATACTTAAAAATCCAATAATTGTCTTTATGCCATAGTTCATCTACTTGCCGTGTTCTTTGCAGATCACTGTCACTTGTTTTAATGCGCGCCATATCCTGAAAAATAGATTCGACGGTTATATCCCATTGTCTGCCTTTATAGTCTTTCTCAAATCTTTTCAGGTAGTGATGCTTGGCATAGTTGCTGAACTTCACCACAAAAAGATTGTTGTCATTAAATAGTAGGTGCGTAAACATGATTGGGATCTTCTTGTATTATTAAGCTGTAGGGAATGTATTCCCCATCTCGGCACATTTTCCATGGTTTTTGCTCATGAGTGAAATTAACTATTTCACTGGTTCGCTTATCTTTCCAGAAAACACAAATTTTTTCCAAGAGGTCTTTTTCTTCATCCGAGAGAAAACTATCCTCTTGCTCTATAGTAGTAGAGTTGATCATCAACGCATAATCAAGGGGTTTGATATTAATTTTGCCCTTATCATACAAATCATCCGTCAACTCAAAGAAGATATCGGCAACCGGACCATATTCACGGCGAACATAACGCACACCGCTCATTGACGTCAGGTTATCGTAAAAATAGCTAAAATCGGCAAGATAGAGCAATTTCGCCAGCTTTGTCTTGGGAATGCCGTCTTTAAAAAAACGAAGGATATAGAAGTACATCTGCTTAAACTTCTCGTTATTGCGTGGTTGGTCGAAAAATTCAGCAATCGGCACATTAAAATGTGCCGATAGTTTTTCGAGTTCGCTTGTTGTTAAATCACGCTTGCCCTTTGCCACATTTATATATGTGGCGCGGCTCATTCCGAGCACATCGGCGGCTTGTTTCTGTGTAAGGCCTTGTGCGGAACGTATTCTTTCAACATTTTTCGCTACTTCACCCATTACTGTAGCTCCCCCTTCCTGAATAATAATTATGATGCCATATTCGGCAGTGAAAGTAAACATGCAAATGAAAAAATGTCAAAAATATAGCACACAAATATTGGCAATATAAAAATATTTATACATTTTTCTAATTGAAATTTCTAAGCCCTGTTATCGCTGGATCGGTTGTCGTTTTGGTTTGTACGAAACAAAAAGCGCGCCCCTGACGCTCAGGAGCGCGCTTTTCAAATTATTTATTCAGAGTGTTTTCCTTGAAGTCTTTTGCCGGTTGGTAGTTCGGGTTTATTGCGAGCGCGCGGTCCATCCATTCGAGCGATTCATCGTCGTTTTCGAGTCTTTGAGCGGAAACTCCCGCCCAGTAAGCCGCGAGATAGTTTCCGCTGAGTTCGTTTGCCATTCCAGAGAAATCGGCGTAAGCCTCTTCGTAATTTTGGCCGTTGAACTTGCTCATCGCGTTGCGGTGTCTTATGCTGAGCATATTCCGCGCGCCGCCGTCCATATTGTAAGTATCGATAACTTGAGCGTCCGTTGAGGTATCAGGATCAAAGCCCGGAATCTCATTTCTTTGCCCCATCTGAACCGGAGTGCCGGTCTCGGGCGCAGAACTGCCCGCGCCGCTTGCGTCGGCAACCTGAGGCGTGCCGCCGCCAGCGGCGCTGTCTTCATCATCGCCGAACATCTGCTCGAATGTGTCGCTTCTTTCAGGGGTTGGGGCTGGCCTTGAAGTGGCGAACCTCATATTTCTTGCCGCGGAAGATGTTATGGGTTCGATCCTGTCCCCGCGCCTGATCATATTTATATTGCTTGGAGCGGCTACGGTTGCCGTGCTGTGAGCGTTCGAAACGTCGGTGATCTTTATGACCGCAAGGGGAATTTTCTCCCGGTCCAGTATTGCGCCGTCCATTCCGCGTATCTCGTTTCCGTAGTCATACACCAGATAGAGGGAATCTACCTGAGCTCCCATGTTTGAGCCTTTATCTATGGTGACGGTGCCGCTGCCTACCGCGATGACATGGGAGGCCTCGCCTCCGAGGACTGTGCGTATCTCGTGGGCTAAACGGTTTGTGGCGTCTTCTATCGCGCGCGCTTCAAGCCCTCCGAACTCGGCCTCGGCATATCTTACCCCGTAGAATGACACAGCCGTCGCTGACCGTGAGGACAACCCCGTTTCCGAAAGGGCGAGGATTATTTCGGCGGTGGTCGTGTCCACCACCCGTATATCTATGGTAACGCTGGCTTCATGGGAACCGGCGCCCACGCGCACCCTGCTGCCGAAAATGGGCACGGGTATTGCCGCGCCTCCGCCGGACGCGCTTTGACTTAGCTCCGTGACCGATCCCATCAGCATGTATTGCACCCCGGCGATTTTCCCGACCTCAACCGCGGTGCTTGCGTCAACCAGTCCCGACATGCCCAATCTTATTTCCTTGCCTATCAGTTCAATCTGTTCGCGCTCATAAACGGCGATATTCCTTGAATTGGCAAGCTGCCTCGTCAAGATATCGGTTATTATTTCAGCCTGACGCTGGGACACCCCGCGCGCCTTGCTTTCAAAGCCCATCACTCCAACCCTAATGCGATCGCTCTGAGCGCTGAAAGCCGGCACGGCGCAGACAAACAGCAAAAATACCAGGCATGAAATTGAAATTAGTCGCTTCATTATAATATTGGCCTCCTTTTATTCTAAAAAACCGCTTTCATGCTTTCCACATGCTTCATAACGGCATTGCGCGTCGCGCCGGCAAGAACTCCCCCGACCCTTCCCGCGCCAAAACCGCCGAATCCGGTCGCGACTCCGCCGAGAGTCTGATTGGAAGCTCCCTGCTCGGCCGCGGCATACACGACCTCGCTCGTGGCGTTGTCGATTATGCGTAAATCCAAAGTTACATACCCGGTGTTTGAGAGCAGCCCGGCTCCTCCCGCGCCGGGAAGAAAAACCACACCCCCGCTCGCGTTATAGTAATACAGGGTTATCGCGCCCGTCATGGAATACTGAGCGCCCCTGATCCTTCCGACTTCCGGCGCTGTCGACATATCCATCAGGCCGGACTGCCCAAGCCGGATCTCATCCGCCACGTAATCAAGCCTTTCCCGTTCCACCAGGGTAAAAAGACCCGCGTTGAAAAGCTCGGTGGTCATCATATCGGTTATAGCGGCGGCGGGCGGCTTTCCATCGGTTTTATTATCAAATTCCCTGACCGCTAGGCTCGGCCTGTTTGCCGCAAAAGCGGAACTCCCCAATAAAAACAAACACAAAACCAAAGAACAGACAACGGCTTTTCTCATAAAAAAACCTCCCTAAAGCATTCTCTGAACCGCTGACTGCGCGGCGGCTTCCATTGATTTCATCGCGGCTTCGTCGGGAGTGTAGCCAACCTGCCTTCCCATGACGGTATCCGCGTAAATCACCTCTCCGTCGGAGTTCATCACCATTAAGGCGATGGACGAAGTTCCCGTATAAAGTTTAAATTCATTTTGCACGGGAGACCCGGCCTCGATTTGAGCTGTTATAATCGCGCCGAATCCATATTCCTCGCTTAGTTTCCTTATAGCGTTCGCGTTTCCCTCAAACGCCGCCGACGCCTCGCTGTGACGCCGTATGGCGGCCAACGCGTCCGGGGCCGCTACTCTGTATCCCTTCGCGATAAATTCCCTCGCCATGATGGAAGTCACGGACGCCGCCTGCTGTTCCGACCATCCAGAAGCCAATATCGCTATTACGCCGGTATTAGGAAGCGCCGCCGCCTGCGCGCTTATGATGAAAAGCGAGATTAAAACAAATGCCGGAACCAAACACTTTGAAAAAAGGTTATTTTTCTTCAATTCCTGTCCCCCTTCCCTTAATTCAGCCATAATGTATATCAATCCGCAACGAATATCAACCCGTAAAATATCCCGCCCGCATATATTATTTGCGGGCGGGACAAACATGTTATTGATAGAACGGGCGGCTACTTTTTACGCCGCGCTATCCCGACCGCGGGGAATATCAGCGCCAACGCCAGCGCGCCGAGCCCAGCGTTGCACCCGCTGCTGCTGCCACCACCGCCGCTGCCACCCGGCGCTGTAAGGTTGTTTTTCCGGAGCGAGTTCATGAATGTTTCAGTTTCGCTTGCGTCCCTTAAGCTACTAACAGTAAACTCACTTTCTTTTGAATCTATAACATACATTCGAAGCGTTATTTCACCTTCTGTTACTATAGATTCCCATACCGGTAAATCACCTAATCCTGAGTACCTTCCTGTAATTTTGGTATACTCACCGGTTGGACTTTCACTTGGATCGCGATCATAATCTACGCGGCTTATAGCTAAACCTTTTTCATCGGTGAATGTCCATACTATCGCTGCTTGCGGTTCATGGGAGTAATCATACTCTTCATCATAACCGGCCGGCGCAGTGTAACCGAGTCCGAAAAATTCGCCCGCCCAAACTTTACCGGGCGCAAAACACAGCAAAGCCGCGAAAACCGCACACAATACAAAAATCCGTAAACGAAATTTACTTTTCATTATTTAACATCCTCCTAAATACTAAAAAATTTTTTAAACCCTTCAAAACACCTTTCCGCATTTTGCCTCCACGGAGCTGTTCCGCTTCGTTATGTCAGGCCATATCACCGCCCCGATACGCGGCATTAAAAAACCACGCCCAAGCACGCAAGCGCGTACTCGGGTGCGGTTTAATATCCTGCTTCGCCGTTATGGATTTATGGGAATTTTGAGCCTGGAGAAAACGCTGTGGGCCTGTGGGCCTGTGGGCCTGTGGGCCTGTGGGCCTGTGGGCCTGTGGGCCTGTGGGCCTGTGGGCCTGTGGATTATACAGGGCAGACTATAAAAAGCAACGGTAATTTGCATGATTTTTCCTCAAGATAAATGACATCTCATAAATTCTTTATTTCCAAAATGTGATTTTACCAACACTTTTATGTAGAAGTCAATCACTGTGCTAATGAATCACTGTGCTAATGAAACCAATAATAACTGCCATACATGACAATCAGGATACAAACAGATACGCCGTATATCACATTAAGGCTTGAATGTTACGGGAAGTGTGGAAAATATGGGTCAAGATAACATGACGATTTTTTTCGTTGATGGTGTAAAAGACAACATATTGCCAGTTATGAACCGGCATTTTCCGAAAGCGGGGTACCGGTTCATAAGTGGGATACATCTTAGGAAGAATGGAAATAAGGTCAAGCTGTGATTGGATATCTTCTTCCAGTTGCAGCGCCACTTTATATGACGCATTTTCAGTAAGATAGTCAATAATAGAAACTAAATCATCTTGAAACGAACGATGCCGGATAATTTCATATTGCGGATGTGTCGGATCCATAAGCACGGCTGGCTTGGTAGAATGACGTTGTTTTAGCGTGTTCTTTTTCTGCGATTCCACCGATGTATTTGATAATCTCTGCGTGGGCTTGTTTGTTGGGAATTAACTCGGCGGTTCCCTCGTCCAAGGACTTTGAAGCTTCCTTCAGTTGGGTCGTTACCATTTCATCCCATTGTTCTTGAGTAAGATTGTATTTATCCATAATGGCGCAATTATATCAGATTTGAGGGCTTTATGCTGTGCATAACGAAACAGCGCCCCTGATGTGCGGGGGCGCTGTTTTAATTCCGAACGGGCGGCTACTTTTTACGCCGCGTTATACCGGCCGCGGGGGCCGAATGGTTTTCGGCCCCCGCAAGGCCGAACTTTATCAATTCGTTTTGAAGTCAAACTCAGGCAGTCTTCCGCACAGGCTTATAACAACCTGAACGGACTTTTCCATTGATTCCAGCGGGATAAATTCATACGGTCCGTGTAAATTATGCGCGCCCGTAAAAATATTCGGGCAGGGCAGGCCCATGTATGAGAGCCGCGCGCCGTCAGTGCCGCCGCGTATGGGAATAATAACGGGTTCAACGCCGACCGCGGAAAACGCTGATTTGGCAAACTCGATAATTTGAGGGTCGACTTGTTCTTTCATGTTGGAGTACTGATCTGCTAAATCCAGCTTAACCGTGTTTTCACCGTATTTTTCGTTAAAGCTGTCCGCTAAGTCCTCGACAAATTTTTTGCGGGCGTCTAATTCTTCCTTGTCAAAACAGCGGATTAAATAGCTCATTTTGGATTTTTCGATGTCGCCCTCAATTCCCGTGAGATGAAAGAATCCCTCGTAGCCTTCGGTTTTTGCCGGTATCTCGCCGGGAGGAAAAGCAGACGCAATTTCAGCCGCGATAAGAGCCGCATTTATCATGATTCCTTTGGCATGACCGGGGTGTACGGATTTGCCGGTTATTTCAAACGACGCGCGCGTCGCGTAAAAATTTTCAAACTGAAGCTCTCCCAGCGCCCCGCCGTCCACAGTGAACGCGAAATCAGCGCCGAAAGCTTCTACGTCGAAATTCTCCGTGCCTCTGCCGATTTCTTCGTCCGGCGTGAACGCGATGCGTATTTTGCCGCGGGGTATCTCGGGGTGCTGCAATAAATATTCCATGGCGGTGAGTATTACCGCGATTCCGGCTTTATCGTCCGCGCCGAGAAGCGTATCGCCGCTCGCGGTTATTATGGTTTGCCCGATATAATTTTTTAAATCGGGAAATTCATCCGGGGATAATTCGATTTCTTCATTCAATTTAATGACTCCTCCGTCGTAGTTGTCCCATACCCGAGGCACAACATCCCTGCCGGTGAATTCATAGCTGGTATCCATATGGGCGAGAAGCCCTAAAACCGGAACGCCGGTTTTGCCGGTATTCGAGGGAAGCGTCGCCGTCACAATGCCAAATTCTTCGTTCAATTCAACATCGCTGAGTCCTATGGCTATGCATTCTTGATAGAGAAGTTTCGCGAATTCCAGTTGTTTGTCGGTGCTTGGCGCTGTATCCGAATTCACGTCGGACTGGGTGTCGTGAGTGACGTATTCCAAAAATCGCTCAAGTACGGCGGTTTTTACGTCGGCGGCGTATGAATGGCATGATCCGCACAGTACCAGCGCGGCGGCCAGGACGCATGACATAATCCAATAAATCAGGCGCGTGTTCTTGCTTTTCATTAATAAATCACCCTTTCCATATTTTTGTAATGCAATATAGCACATTACTTTCTCATGTTATTACACACTCGCTGTGAGATTAACATGTCTTATGAAAAAACCGGGTGGCTAATAGTTACCTGTTTAAAGGAATCAATTCGCACATATTGTATATGCCTTTTCGCAGGTATTGAATATTGAGTTTTGTCAAGATTTAATATATGCTTTTGTCAAATATATTGAGAAGGGGACGAAATGACTCTCGAATGAAAACCAGGGCGAAATATTCGCTCGCGACAAAATTCGCGGCTCTTTTCTGCATTTTTGCGATCTTTGTGGGCGCGTTGGTCTGTATGTCCACGTTCGCAAGCTATCGCAGTTTCATGCTCGAACAGTACGGCAGATACGCGCTGGGCGTAGCCATGCAGGCCTATAGCGTTCTCGATTCGGACGAACTGCTGCGTTACGCGGAAACGCTCGAACGGGACGAGCGTTACGGCGTCATAGAGGCGGAACTGGATAACATAAGAAAAAGCCTCGGCGTGAAATACCTCTACGTTCAGATGCCGGTCAGCGACGCGGAGTACATGTACATATTCGACATTTACGACCCGGAAGAAGAGGGCGAATCCGACACCTACCTTGGAGCGCGCGGATATTTCGACGAACATTTCAAAATGGCGAAACTTGCCATGAGTACCGGAGAGCCGGTAAACAGACTCGACATTACCCGCAGCAAATACGGATATCTGGCCTCGGCATATGTCCCGATACCGCGAAAGGACTCGGGGGTCCCATTCGCGTATGTGGGCGTGGATATTTCAATGGATGACCTCATGAGTTTTTTGATGCGATACTTCGCCGTTATCGTGCTGGCGACGGCCCTTGTCATGATTATCGGCTTCACGATCCTGTTCTTCCTCGTCAGGCGCTCCGTGGTGAACCCAATCAGGGCGATAGCCGAAAAAACCGGCGAGTTTACGCGGAATGTGAGCGATGAGAACTTCCGTGAGCTGCAAATTCGCTCGAATGACGAGATTGGCGACCTCTGCGTTTCCGTGAACGTGATGTTCGGGGAGATTCGCGATTTCACGGTTCGGCTGGCCGAAGAAACGGCGCGCCGCGTGCGGATTCAAAGTGAGCTGGATATGGCGCAAACCATTCAGGAAAGCGTCCTCCCGAGAATTTTTCCTCCGTTTCACGATTTCCCCGGCGCCGCGATATATGCCGGCATGACTCCGGCAAGGGAAGTGGGAGGAGATTTTTACGACTTTTTTGTCGTCGGCCCGGACAAACTGGCCGTCGTGATAGCGGACGTTTCGGGCAAGGGCGTTCCCGCCGCTCTTTTCATGATGGTGGCCCGGACTCTGATAAAGACTCACGCGCTTTCCGGCGATGATCCGAACGTGGTTATGGCGGACGTGAACGGCCAGCTCTGCCAAAATAACGATACCGGCATGTTCGTAACGGCCTTTGTAGGCATTCTCGACACAAAGCTCAATATCCTGAAATACGCGAACGCGGGACATTCGCCGCCGGTATTGCTGCGCAGCGGAGAAGCCCTTTTACTGCCCGTCGAGATCGCTCCTATGTTGGGCGCTTTTGAGAACGCGAATTTCATCACGCAGCAGATTGCGTTTGACGAGGACGATCTCCTGCTGCTTTACACCGATGGAGTCACCGAAGCGATGGACGAAGAGGAGAATTTTTTCGGAGAGGAGCGGCTGATGGAGCTGACGTCCGTGAAGGCGCGGGAAGCGTCGGCAAAAGGCGCGATATCGCCGGAGGAATTGATTCAAGCCGTGAGCGGCGCGATCGGACAATTTGCAGGCGACGCCGAACAGGCCGACGACATAACGATGCTCGCGCTTTGTAAAACCAACATGCGTTCCGATTAACTTCGCTTAATCATCCGCCGCGTCGTACTTAAAAAGAAAAGCAGGGACAAAACGGCGAGCCCTCCAGCGATCCGGAGCAGCCCTTCGGTCAATCCGATGTGAAGCGCGTAGCTGAACACAAACGGGCCGATGGTTTGGGCCACGTTCTCAACCACGTTGGAAATGCCTATGGCTCTGCCGCAGCCATATCCCTCCACTTCCGGCAGTTCGGTGTAATAGCTGGTGGAGAGAGATTGCCCGAAGCAGTCCGCGAAACCCATCAGCACAAGGACGGAGAGGAGTGACGGGATGTTCCGGAAATATGCGAACATCGCGAAAGAACCCGCGTATACAAGCGTCCATAACGACAGCGAAAGCGGTTTTCCCAATTTCTTCGAGCATATTTTCGTGAGCGAGGAACTGAAAAAGATGACCGCAAGGCTGTTCAGGAGGAATGCGTAGCCTATGTTGCTCTCGGATATTCCAAAGTCGAAACCCGCTATGGGAAACAGGTATATGATGAAGTAGCCGGATACAATCGCCGGTCCCAACAGCGCCAGGAAATACATAAACACCCTGGGGGAGAACAGAAACTTCGCTGTATTCATTTCTTTTCTCTCCTCGTAACGTCCAAGGGAGGGACTTTTCAGTTTCGTCATATACGTGTATGAGAACGCCAGAAGGGGCAGGCTGATCAGGGCCGCCATTCCCAGCACAGCCTGATTCGACAGCCAGTTGGTCAGAAAAGCGCCAAAAACAACGCCGGCGTTGATCCCGGAGCTCATTGCCGCCGCGGTACCGGCGAAGCCTCTGTCCTTTTCCGATGAGTTCTCCTCTCCGGCAATCTGCAGATTGGCGAGAAACAGTATCAGGCCGCAGCCGAAACCGCACACGGCAAAGCCGGCCGCCAGCGTGAAAAAGTTGTAAAACATAAACGCGAGACAAGTTCCGCAGACGATAAAGAGCGCGCCGGTAATTGCCGTCCAGCGAACCCCGAATTTTTTGACGAACCAATCTCCGAGGAGAGCGGCAAGCGCTCCAAACAATACGTCGGCGGATATGGGCGCCGCTATGAGAAATTCAACGGGGAACGGCAGGGATATCCCCGAATCCATAATCAGGTTGCGGGCGTAGATTGGCAGGAAGCTGGTGCTGATGTTCGTTATGAAATAGACCAAAAAGACCGCGCTTCGCATCATTTCCAACGGCACGCGAAAAGCGCGGGAGGGATCGGCGGGGAGCATTTTACCGCGTCCTTCCATGAACACCAGTAGTTCTATAACGATGATAATGATGGCCACGCTAATGGAGATGACGTTTAAGAAAATATTAAGAACGAGGTTCATGTTCTCCTTTTGGAACGCCGCGAGGTCAGTACCGATCTCAATAAGCCCGATCGGTTCCCCCGCGTTGCCGTACACCGGACAGAGGGAGAATATTACCCCTCCGTCGACCCATGACGGGTGGATATACGTTTTATACTGCCCCGTGCTGAGGATTTCCATCTCGTCGGAGCCTTCGAGCGGCCAGTCGTAGGGGTAATTCACGATACCGATGTTGTTCTCCGAATCGAATACCTCGGCGATAGCTCCGTCAAGAATTTTATAGAGCACGCAATACATTTCCTCGTATTCGGGCTGTGACATGATTTCCTCTATCGGAGAACTCACCAGGATATAATTCTCGCTCATGTAGTCCGTCACGCTGTTCAGCCCGAGGAAGGCTTCGCTTGGAATCTGCATGGCAACGAGTTTTGCGACATTCGTCAGGCGGCTGTTCATCTCCCGCGTCATTCTGTTAGTGATGTCCTGCGTCACAATCAGGCAAAATACCACTGTGACGAACAGGACTCCCACGATGAAGGCGGCGCTGAATTTGATTACAAAGTCGTTTTTCTTTAGCAGGAA
>Ga0099364_10009706_pt1 | contig 13332 bp, 9 predicted proteins | sample TergutTh196P3_FD_73070 | JGI IMG/M metagenome (GOLD analysis project Ga0099364, IMG submission 73070) | Microcerotermes parvus P3 segment gut microbial communities from Pointe-Noire, Republic of the Congo - Th196 P3 | ecosystem: Host-associated > Arthropoda: Insects > Digestive system > Gut ...
AGCCACGAATGTCCTGCCTTTTCAGCCATGTACAAAAATAATCTTTTAACTTTTATGGAATTGCTTTCTTCCAATAATTTTTGCAATAATTTTGGTCTTAATCCGTTTAACATTTCCATGACTTGGTACAAATCTGTTAGATTATAGTATTTGGGGGCAAGGTCTAAACTTTCTAAAAAGGCTCGTTCGGGCGAGGAAACGGCAACTTCAAAATTATTTTCATTGATTGTAGTTAGTCCGGTTTCACTAAATTCCGAATATCTTTTTAAGATTTCAACACCCCAATCGTACTTTGCAAACCACTTTGGAAACCAATCGCCACGCGGACAATAGACCACCATAGTTTGTCTGCCAAGTGGAACATAATGTGCAAACCCACGCAGTTCCAAAGCGGTCAATGCACCTATGTGAAATTTTTTGTTTAGCTGACTATTGAAGCACGACAGGGCACTAACCAACGTTGGTTTTTCGCTGGTTCGATACATCACTCCTTTATCTATTGCCGTTAGCCATTGCGAGTTTCGGTAATGCCTTTGCAAAAAGTATGATATGCCGTTTTCGTTCAACCAAGAGCCAAAATACAATGCTCCTGCAGGAAGTTTTTGCAACAGGGAGTTTATTTTTGTTTGTTTTGTTGTATTCATGCTACAAAAATACAAAAATATTTAAACATAGCCAAATTTTTATCAAAATTTGATTTTTTTGTTATGTATTATTTTCATTCAAGATTCCTAACCAATAGTTGAATTCGAAAAACTCACAAAACCTACACCCCCAACGATGCAATCGAAATCACATTCACTCCATCCGGACGAGTGTAACTAATACCTGTTCCGGTAATAATATTGAGTGATTTCGGAGCTTTGGTTTTCGATGTATCTACAACATTTGCGAATTTTATGAGAGTGGCGGCGGCTTCGTCAATTTGTCCTGTTCCGAGTTTGATTTCAAATGCAGCCCAGTCGCCATTGTGTTTTTGTACGATAGCGTCCACTTCCAAATCATACGAATCTCTGTAGTAATACACTTTTGCATCATTTGCTTGAGCATAGATTCGAAGGTCGTGCGTAACTAAAGATTCAAATAAAAATCCTGAAAATTTGAGATCAGAAAGTAATGAATCCGCATCTGCACCGAGTGCCGCAATCGACAAACAAACATCCGTAAAATGTCGTTTGGGTGTTTTACGTAATAATGCTGACGATCGAATATGGGTATTCCATGCAGGTTGATCTTCGGTAATCATTAAACGATCCAGCACATCAAGATATTCATAAATAGTAGGGCGTGAAATGTCATTGTTTTCTTTTTCACGAATATCTTGTGCTAAATTTGCGACCTCTACAACCGTGGCTGTATTTCGTGCAATAGAACGTAATAAATTTCGAACTTTGATTGGGTCACGTTTTACGTTTGAAACCCTACTCATATCCACTTCTGCTAATAAGTCCATGTAAGCACGATTTAAATCCATTGCTTGATTCATATTCTTTCCCAACAAAGTAGGAAAACCGCCAATAATTAGTCTTTCAATGATAAATTCTAATTTGGTAGGCTCATCGTGAATATCAATTTTTGCACCTTCAAACAGACTTGCCAGACTGACTTTGCCGGTAGAAAATCCCAACTCTTGCCACGACATCGTTCGCATATCAAGTGTGGTAAATCGCCCGGCGCCTGAGTGCATTTTGACATTTTCCTCAGGGTTTGCCGATCCGGTAAGAATGAATTGTGCGGTTTGTTTCCGGTCGTCAATCTCGTGGCGTATGTAGTTCCAAAGTTTAGGTTGCTCTTGCCACTCGTCAATCAATCGAGGCGTTTTTCCGACCAATAATCGCTTGGGATCTGCTTCCATTATAGCAGACACTTGATCGTCTCCGTCAACGCTCAAAATACTACCTGCGATTTGTTTGGCTGATTCCGTTTTACCACAAGCTTTTGTTCCTCGAATTAGTACCGCTCCCGAGGAATTTATTTTTCGTTTTAATTCTCTGTCTATTATGCGATTTATGTATTTCATTTTACAGTTTATTGGATTTTTATTTTACACTTTGTTCCGATTCTATTTTACACTTTGAAGAATGCAAAGATACAACTTTTTTTTGAATTAATGCCTTTTTTGGAAAAAAAATCGTATCTTTGCAGTTTGATAAAATATAGTAAATTATGCAAACCAAAGAACAGGCTTTAAAAACTATCAAATCACTTGTTCAGCGATTTGAAGAGCATAAGGAATCTTATAAAAAAGGTTACAACGAGGCTCCTACAAGACAGGACTTTATCAATCCGTTTTGGAAAGCTCTTGGTTGGGATATTGATAATGAATACGGTTACGCAGAAAGTTATCGTGAAGTTATCTACGAGGACAATGTAAAAGTTGGTGGTGCAACAAAAAAGCCGGATTATTCTTTCCGATTGGTTGGCGGGAAACGGCTTTTCTTTTTAGAAGCGAAAAAACCGAGTGTTGCCGTCAAAGACGACAAAGATTCGGCCTATCAAATTCGCAGATATGGTTGGAGTGCAAAAATGCCGATTAGCGTAATTACAAATTTTGAGGAACTTGCTATTTATGATTGTGCCAACAAGCCAAAACTTACCGACAAAGCCAGCGTTGCACGAATAAAATATATTGCTTATTCCGACTATGTAAACGAGTTTGATTTTATTTGGGACACATTCAGCAAAGAGCGTGTATTGAAAGGTAGTTTCGACAAATATATTCTGAACGATAAAAACAAAAAAGGAACGACAACGGTTGATCACGACTTTTTGACTTCGCTTGATAAATGGCGTGTGGAACTCGCCAAAAACATTGCACTTCGCAACAATATCAACGAGGATGAACTCAATTTTGTGGTACAACACACTATTGATCGCATTGTTTTCCTTCGTATCGCAGAAGACAGACACGTTGAACTTTACGGCGAATTGCAAAATTCGATAAAATCGGGCAATTATTATCAAAACCTACTTCGCAACTTTCATATTGCCGACCAAAAGTACAATTCCGGTCTATTTGATTTCCGCAAAGATAAAATCAGCAAGCATATAACGATTGATGATAAAGTTATCAAAAACATTATTGATGAACTTTATTATCCGAAATGTCCGTATGAATTTTCGGTTTTATCAGTAGAAATTTTGGGTAGTGCTTACGAGCAATTTTTGGGTAAAACTATTTCGCTGTCTTCAAGTGGAAAGACTGCAAAAATTGAAGAAAAACCCGAAGTTCGCAAAGCCGGAGGCGTATACTATACTCCGCAATATATCGTTGATTACATCGTAGAAAACACAGTTGGCAAACTCATAGAGAACAAAACACCCAAAGAGGTAGAAAAAATAAAAATCGTTGATCCGGCTTGTGGTAGCGGTAGTTTCTTGATTGGTGCTTATCAGTTTCTTTTGAACTGGCACAAAGATTTCTATACTCAGAACGGTAAAGTAAGTAAAGGTAGTAAAAATAACCCTTTGACACCAAATGGCGAACTAACCACAGCAAAAAAAAGAGATATTTTGATTAAAAATATCTTTGGAGTGGATTTGGATGCCAATGCCGTTGAAGTAACCAAACTTTCGCTGTTGCTCAAATGTATGGAAGGCGAAACCAAAGAGTCAATTGAGGCACAAACGAAACTCTTTCACGAACGTATTTTGCCGACTTTGGACAACAACATCAAAAGCGGAAACAGCTTGATAGATTTTGATTATTATGACAGTGAACTTGATTTTGGTGATGATAGAAAAGTAAAACCATTTTCATGGAGAAATGCTTTTCCTGATGTGTTCCTTAGAAATGTGCCGATAGACGAACGCCTACCTTTCAAAAGACAATATCAGAAAGTAAAGAAACTTCAGAATGACACAGAGGCACTACTTAACCAATATGTTGTGAGCGAACCTGAGGTTGTGTATTCAAAACGCAATTCGGGTTTTGACTGCGTGATTGGAAACCCGCCGTATGTAAAAGTTTCCGACAAAAAGATTTTTGATTATTTCAACCGCAAATTTATTCATCAAGATTATCAGCAGGATTTGTATTTGCTGTTTTTGGAGCGATATAAAAAATTGCTGGTTACAGGCGGTATGTTAGGTGTTATCATTCCTAACACCTGGTTGCAAAGCATCAAATTCCGAAACATAAGAAAATACCTTACAACAGAATACTATTGGCACAAAATAATGCACATAAAAGAGCATGTTTTTAAGGCTGTAGTTGATACACATGTATTGGTGTTTGAGAAAAATAATTTCATAAAAAACGATGAAATCGAGATTGATATTTTTGAAAAAGGCAAAACAACACATCTTCATGTCATTGACCAAAGCACATTGCCTGACAATGGTGATGTAATCAATGTCCTGCAAAATGAAGAAGAGAAGAGGTTGTTTGAAAAAATAAAACAAAAATCATTTTTTATAAAAGATGTATGTTTTTCAACTGTCGGCGTAAAACCTTTTCAAGTTGGTAAAGGCATACCTAAACAGACGAGAGAAATTGTTGATACCAAACCATTCGTTGCCGAAAATCGTTCAAAACCCAAAGGTAAAAATTGGCTTCCTCTCTTACGTGGAAGTTTGATGAATAAATATGTGAATTTTTGGGATAATAACAGTTGGATACAATACGGTGAATGGCTTGCAGAGCCACGAAACCAAGAAGTTTTTGAAGCTAAAGAAAAGATTGTAGTACGCCAAACCGGCGATAGCATTATCGCAACTTTAATAGGTGCAAATATCATTTGTCGAAACAATTTGCATATTATTATTTCCGAGAAAATCAATCATAAATTTCTATTAGGCATTCTCAACTCAAAACTGACTGATTTTTACTATTACCAGATAAATCCCGAAAAGGGCGAAGCACTTGCTGAAGTGAAAAAACAGCACGTTGAACAATTACCCATACCCAAAAATGTTTCAAAAGAACAAGAAAAAGAAATCATCAAACGTGTTGATCAACTTTTGCAACTCAACAAAGACCTACAAGTAGCAACCCTACCCAACCACATTGAGCGGATACAATCAAGGATTGCCCATAGCGAAGAACGGATCAATGAAATTGTATATGAGTTGTATGGATTGACTGATAAGGAGATTCAAATAATTGAAAAATAAAACTCTATGATACTATCAGATACGATAAAAATACTGAAAGAAATAGGAGTTCAGTTGAAAAAAATCCAAGAGAAATTAACAAAAAAATAAAACTAAAATTATGGGACTATATGAAGGAATGAAAGATGTTGCAGGAGATAATGAAACAAATCAAATGAAATTATGGACGAACAAAGAATAAAAGACATAGAAACACTCGTTAAAACGAAATCTGAAAGTGATAGTTTGTTTGAAAAAAACATTACATTTATCACCGCTGGAACTCTTGTATTATCGTTAACCTTTATTGAAAAAATAACAACATTAAATTCGTCGGTTGCGATTTGGACGTTAATTGTCAGTTGGTCAACTCTTGTTTTCACACTATTAATCAACCTGGTTTCTCATAATATTTCAAGTTTATATCACGAAAAAACGATTATCGACTTTGTTAAAGATGACTCTCGGATACTCGTAATAAAAATCGAAAAAAGAAATAAAACACTTCGTTGTATGAATTGGACAACGACAATTAGTCTAACAATAGGTATTATTTTTTTAGTAATATTCTGTTCTATAAATTTATATTAAAATGGCAAACAACAACAACACACAAAAACCGGAAGACTCAAGTAGTGTAGAGTTAGGACTACCTATTACACCTCTAATTACAGTAGTGAGTACACAGAAAAATCCAACTGTTTCTTCGTCCAAAAATTCAACTGAAAATTCAAAGGGCGGACAATCATCAAACAACTCAAACTAAATAATTATGGCAAACAGCGAAAAAAAATCAACCAAAACGGGATACTCAAAATACGTTAAGAATGCCCTAACAATCACCCCTCTGGTTACAGCAATACATAAGCCTACAATCTCAGACGGTTCAATATCTAATACCTCAGGCGGAAATTCAAGCAAAGGCAACAAATCAAAAAAGTAACTATGACCACACCCAACAACTACGGCATCGTCTACGTCCTAACCAATCCCGCCATGCCGGATCTGGTAAAAATCGGCATGACCAATCGCGACACCATTGATGCTCGCATGAAAGAACTGTTTAATACGAGCGTTCCGCTTCCGTTTGACTGTGAATATGCTTGTAAGGTGTTGGACTGCGAAACAGTGGAAAAAGCTTTACACATGGCTTTCCATCCGTATCGCATACACGCACAGCGAGAGTTTTTCAAAATCAACCCTGAACAGGCGATTGCCATTCTCAAACTGTTAGATAAAAGCAGCGACATAACGCAAGACATTGTGAAAGAAATCAACAATGATTTGACGGAAGTGGATAAGGTTGCTGGAGAGAACTTTAAGCGAAAAATGCGTCCACCCTTGAATTATCGGGAAATGAATATCCCTGTTGGAGCAAAATTGGTTTACCTCAGAAGCAATAACCTTGTAGAAGTGGAAGTCCTCAGCGATAGAAAGGTATTGCATAATGGCGTAGAAACATCTTTGACTGCCGCAACCAACGAATTATTAGGATTGGGTTACGTTGTTCAGCCCACACGCTATTGGGCTTACAATGGGAGGAATTTACAGGAGATTTATAATGAAACATACTCGGCGATTGAGTAATTGTAAAAAAATAAACACTACAATTTTGTAATCTCAAATAGATTCCGTATCTTTGCAAAAAAAATATTACATTTTGAACATAAAACAAAAACCATTATGAGCAAGCACAAAAACAAGAGAGTAGAGGTATTATCTGCCAAAATGAGATACCTTAAAGAGACATCAAATGAAGAAAAGGTAAATTTCGGAGAGGTTTTAACCTATATGAATGGGCGTAAATATTACGATGAGCCCAAAGAGTACGAGCTAGAACTTAAGCTTATTGAAACAGATATCGAGAATTGCCTTATTGGCATCATTATTACAGACCAAAATAAAAATCTCCCCCCAAAAAGGAACAGAAGTACAGGTGTTCATTCCAAGTTGGGTCTTAAAGAAGGAGAAGAAACGCTTAGTTTCGGAAATGTTTTTCTGTATGATACCGTTTTAAACGTCTTTCTATACGAAGTTAATATGAGTGGTTGTAGTATTGACAAGTTAATTGAATTTATTCAGCAGGAATGGGCTAGAAAAAGAGATGGTGTCAAGTTTGACTTATCGCTCCATCTTATTTCAAGGAAAGGAGAGTATGAGCGACTATTAAAAATGGATCATTATACAGAAATTCTCGTAGAGTTAGCTCAGCCAACAGAAATACTTCAAGATTATAAAGACGATACGAGTACTATGTTTTCCACCATAAAAAGATATTTGAAAGACGGATTAAATACCAATTCGGATACAATGACAATAAAACTTTCTGCTCACGGGGTGAGAACAAATAAACAAGGATTAGATAGAAAGGGGCTACTAAAAATAGTTAATTCTGTTAGATATTTATTAAAAGGGTCTAAGAAAGAAAATGTAATTAAATTAGCTATAAAAGGCTATATAACAGACCCGAACGAACCTGACACAGTAAGACCAATAAATCTAGTGGCGGATACTTTTAATACTTTCATAAAATTACCTACAGTTACCCAGTTAGCAAATCTTCAAGAAATAGAAAGAAAGGAAGAAATAGAAAGATTATACAAGAAACATTTAACAGAATTAAAAAATATTCTAAAAAGAGATAGTAATGGCTCAGCTAATTGAAAAATATATTGCTTTTGTCGTAGGCTTAATTGTTGTGATTTTCTTGTATGTGTGTTCAAATGTTACATATGCAAGTAGCCAAGAATTTATAAAACAGTTTACAACAATAGGAGCCTGTACTTTTGGTTTCTTGTTGACATTGTTTAGTCTTATTATACAGGGCGATAATCAAGCAATAAACAGAATGAGAAAACGACATAAACCATTTCTTCGTTTTATTGCGATGAATAAAAGAGTGGTTATTTTTTCATTTCTATTGACCGTTTATGCTTACATAATAGGCTATATAGACATTACACAAATCATAGAAAATAGTGATATTATAAAAATAGCAGTTTGTTTATTTTTTGGCGGTTTTATTTACTTTATTTTAGAAACAGTATATTTTTTGATTATTTTTTATTTATTAATTCAGGGAAAAACGGAGGATAAAAATGATACAATGCAGTAGTTCTTGTATAAAGGAAATAGTTATACATAACGTAGGGAATAACGGAATAGACGAAAAATTAATACTTTCAAAAAAAACATTGCGATTTGATGATGTGCTCGCTAATTACTTGGGAAAGTATTTTATATCATCATTTAAAGAAAATGTGTATTACACTTTGTTTCATCAAGTAGATTTAAGATTGAACGAAGTGTATGTTTATGCGTCTGAAATTTTCGATAATCCAAAAAACCTTTTAGAACAATCCATAAACCTCGCAAAACATCTGTACGAACAAAGCTTCCACCCTCAAATCAAAGCCGGCGAATTCTACACCGTCTATTTCAAAGATTGCATTATTGACGGAAAAACCGTTGATGCAGTAGGATTGTTCAAATCGGAAAATAAAGACACGTTTTTGAAAGTGTATCCCGAAGGAGATGGTTTTGAAATAGAAAGCGAACAAGGTATCAACATTAACAAATTAGATAAGGGCTGTTTGATATTCAACACAGAGCGAGAAAATGGCTATATTGTTGCCGTCGTTGACAACACAAACAAAGGTGCAGAAGCCCAATATTGGATAGATGATTTTTTGCACGTATGCCCACGCAAAGACGAGTATTACAACACACAAAACGTGATAACCCTTACCAAGCATTTCATCAAAGACGAACTCCTTCATCAATCCAAAATCTCCAATGCCGACCGAGTGGATTTATTAAATAAATCAGTCAAATTTTTCAAAGAGAAAGACCATTTCGATCTGAAAGAATTTGCCAACGAAGTGATGGAAGACCCTGATATAATCAAAAGTTTCAAAAAATACAAAACTTCTTTTGAAAAAGATTTCGATATGGACATTGCCGACAATTTCACCATTTCGGAAAGTGCCGTAAAAAAGCAAGCCCGAACCTTAAAAAGCGTCATCAAATTAGATAAAAACTTCCATATCTACATTCACGGAAACCGCAGTCTCATCGAACAAGGCGAAGATAAGAAAGGGAAATTTTATAAGGTTTATTATCAAGAGGAGAATTAGGATGATTTCGTGCTTTTGAAAAAAATGTTCTTAAAAACAGAGAATTGCACATCAATTTTACACCGACTACCCAAGAAATCCAAAACACTACCCAAGAAACTACCCAAGAAAAGATATTACATTTCCTCAAACGTGAAGGCTCAACCAAAGCCGGAAAGCGGGTGGTGCACACTATCAAAATCTGATAGTCATTTTTTGATAGTGACAATTTTGCCCTTTGAAGAATGCAAAAACACAACTTTTTTTGAATCAATGCCATTTTTGAAAAAAAGTCGTATCTTTGCAAAACCCAAAACTGTCAAGGCAATATGAAAAAACTTATCACAACAGTAATCTTAGCCGGTAGTATGTTTGTTGGCTATGCTCAGTCGTTTACATTGCGGGGAACCGTGATGGATGAAGAAAACAAACCTCTCAAAGGTGTTACCGTTTACGTGAAAGAAACGGGGAAAAATGAAATTTTTACCAATGCAGATGGGCATTTCAGAATGCTTTTGGGCGATACGGCAAAACAGAAAACAATTGTGTTTGCGTTGCCAAGCTATAAAAGCGTGGAATATCCGGTGAATCTCAACGAAAATGATATTCGTATCGTTCTAACGAAAGGTGAGGAAATTCCGGAGAGTGCTTCGGACAGAGATACCAGAATAAGAGGCAGTGCCACCGCAACAGAAGCAGGAATAACAACGTTGGAAATAGTAACTGATGAGGTTGTTGTTGAAGCTGAGTACAGCACCCGTGAAGAGAGAGAGACGACCACAAGCGTTACACGCAAAGTAGAAAGAGATGCGGTGGAGCTGGAAGGGACCTTGTTTATGAGGGTGGAGGATGACAGAAGAGTAGAAAGGAGCGAAAGTGTATCCCTCTCTACGGCCGTAGTAGCAGATCGCGAAATTGCAGAAAGCGAAACACCGCCTGCTTATCCTCACCAAAGCAATATCCAAGCAGGTTTGCTCACATCGGGCGAGGTCAACGATTTTGCAAAATGGCATTTGTGGGGAGATATTTTGCAAAATGATTTTCGACAATTCACAGACAGGTGGCATTTTTTTCCGATACATCGCTACATTGCACAACTGACCAACAAACAGGGCATGCCTCTCTCAAATGCCTTAGTAACCTTGAAAGCCGGCAATGGCGAAATCCTTTGGCAAGCTAAAACCGACAACACAGGCAAAGCAGAATTGTGGATTGATTTTTTCAAATCAGGAGACCAAAAAACAGATGTTACAAATTTGAAAATGGTGTTTGAATACGAAGGAAAAAACACTGAACTAACTTCCGTAACGCCTTTCGAACAAGGCATCAACACAGCACAAATAGAAACAGCGTGTAAAGAACGAAACCGCGTTGATATGTTTTTTATGGTGGATGCAACCGGCTCAATGGGCGATGAAATACGCTATTTGCAAGCCGAATTGGATGACATTATTCGCAAAATTTACGAACAACACCCCGAATTGCAATTGCGCGTCGGAAGCCTCGTGTATCGCGATCATGGCGATACCTATTTAACACGCAAATCCTCGTTGAGCAGTGATATCAACGAAACGCTTGAATTTCTACAGGCACAATCTGCCGGTGGTGGTGGCGATTACCCCGAAGCGGTGGATATCGCTTTGGAGCAAAGTATTCTGAACGAAGAATGGGACGATGACGCTTTATCTCGCATTCTTTTCATCGTTTTGGATGCACCTTCGCACACCAATCCGGAGGCTTTGGCGAGGCTCCAATCGCAACTGCGTCTGGCAGCAAAAATGGGCATCCGGATCGTGCCGATTGCATGTAGCGATATTCAAAAAGACGGTGAATATTTGATGCGCACGTTTGCCTTGGCAACCAATGGAACGTATTTGTTTTTGACCGATCATAGCGGTATCGGAAATCCACACCTCGAACCCACAACAGATCAATATGAAGTGGAAAAATTTAATGATGCGCTTGTGCGGATTATCAAACAATACACCAAAATGCCCGATTGCAACAATCCCGAATGGGCAGAGGAAAACAAAAATGCAGAGCCGAGCGACAAATTCGTTCCCAATCCGTATGATGAACAAAGAGGAAGAGATGCGGAGAGACTGACCGTGTCGGATATCATTATCCTATATCCCAATCCGTGTAGCGATATTCTAAGAATCGACATCAAAAAAAGTGATGTGAAAGATGTCTATATTGTCGATATGACCGGCAAAACGCTTTATGGTGTTAACACACCTGCCCGCACTGTTGTTGAGATAGATGTGAGCAGACTTTCGACAAGTGTTTATTTTGTAAAAGCATTTTACAACGGCAGATGGTACACTGAAAAATTTATAAAAAGATAAATCTATAAAAATCTTTGCAAATCAAATTCATCCCACATGAAAAAATGGATTAAAATCTCACTCATAACCCTTTCGTCGCTGATTTGTTTTTTCTTATTGGCCTTTGGGATTGCATGCTTTATTATATTCACACCGAGTAAGCTAACGCCGATTGTGAATCGCTTTGCGAAAGACTATATAAACGCAGAGGTAACGATTGGAAGTGTGAACCTATCCTATTTTTCTGTCTATCCGTTTGTGCGGTTGGATATCGAGGATGTGCTGATTCTCGACAGAAACGACCCGCAAGACACGCTGACCTACATCCCTACAGCGAAAGCCAAACTGAACTTCAACGAACTCGTCTTCAAAAACAATCTGATTCTAACGCAGCTGGAGCTGAGAGGCGGCGTAACCAACGTGCATTTCGATCCGGACGGCGCAATGAATTGGGACATCTTTCCCTCGTTGGATGATACGACCGTTGACACGGCATCCACACCATTAGACTCCCTGTTTAACACCATCGACATCAAACAAATCGCCATCAAATCCGGACGCATCCATTATCACGACGAACAAGCCCAACAACGCGCTGCCATCAACAACGCAACCATCCGTCTCAACGGCTCATTCATCGAACAAAAGCTACTTTCGGAGATGGAGTTATCCTTGCAAAATGTGGACTATCGCGACGATGCGAATGAAGTGTATTTGGGCAGTTTCCAAACGAAAGTGAAGGGCGACCTGTTCAACTCGCAGGTGGATATGATCTCCGACATCATCATGGATTCGCTCAACTACAACGCCGAAACCATGAGTGTATTCTTCCCGCACATGACGTTGAGCCTCTCGTCTTCGAGCAACTTTAAGGATGGTAAAATCCGCATGAAGACTGCCGTTGAGAGGATTCGCTTCGATTATGAAAACGAACTTTTGTTGGACAATTCGACCATAAAGTTGATCTTGGCTACCGAATATTTTTCCGACGACCAAAAAATTTCCATCGAAGAGGGCAGCTTCCTTATCAACGAGATCCCCTTCCGCTTGACGGGACATATCAACATGGAAGACTCAACGTATTTCCCGAGTTTGGCCTTCGAATTAGACACCACCCGATTCGCTCAAATCCACGAACTGCTTCCGAAAGCGTATGCCGACATGCTGCTGCAATACGCAAAAATCAACGATGGCGAAATCTTCTGTAAAGGAACCATCTTCGGGAAGTATTCCGAAAAATCCATGCCCGATATCGACCTGAGTTTTGGTCTGAAAAACATGGATATGGTTGTGAACGATTCCAAAATCGACACGCTGAATCTGGTTTCGGACGTGAAACTTCGGATGAATGATTTGCGCTCGTCTATGCTAACGGTTAGGGATTTTTACTACAGCGGGCATTTAGGTACAGCCTCCGCAAAGGCAGTAGTGAAGGGGTTTACAGACAATCCACACATTGACACGGAAGTGTTTGCCGACTTGGATTTACGACGGTTGTACAGACTGTTTGTCGGTCGAGGAAGTGGCTATCGAACGCAAGGTACCATCCATGCCAACCTGCGTGGAAATTTTGCATTGGAAGAGGTGTTGAATTTTTCTCTTGAGCACGGCATCAAGGTAGATGGGATGGTTGCCATCGATTCTTTGAGGATACTCAATCGCCAAGATTCGATCTATGTTTTTGCCGATTTTGCGCGACTTCGCTTCGGTTCGCAGGTGGAGGAAGACACCACCGCTGCCCCCGAAAGAGAGACCGGCGGAAGGAGGCGACAACAAGGTCCGGCGCTGTTCCGCGC
>Ga0099364_10009707_pt1 | contig 13332 bp, 18 predicted proteins | sample TergutTh196P3_FD_73070 | JGI IMG/M metagenome (GOLD analysis project Ga0099364, IMG submission 73070) | Microcerotermes parvus P3 segment gut microbial communities from Pointe-Noire, Republic of the Congo - Th196 P3 | ecosystem: Host-associated > Arthropoda: Insects > Digestive system > Gut ...
GCTTCTTCAATTTTGATGTTTTTTCCGACTTTTGTCTCGAATAGTATACCCGGATACTGTTCATTTAGCTTCTGTTCTATTTCTTTTGAAAATCTGGACATTTCATCATAAATAACAAAACCGGCACCAAAAAGTTGCAATTCATGGCTTAGATTTTTCCGGACATATTCATATGCATCAAGCGTTTTAACCAACCCTCCAAAAGATAAATAATTACTTGTTAGCGGTATAAAAATACCATACGCAGCACACATTGCATTTATCGTCACTATATTGAGGCTTGAAGATGTATCAATAATACAAAAGTCATACTCTGCCGATTTTAGTTTTTTCCGTAAGCAAAAATTCTTTTCTTTGTATTCTACCAGTTCAGAAGCAATAAACGGTAGATTATGGCTTCCGGGGATAATGTCAACTCTATCCCATTCTGTCCCTCTGGCTATAGAAGCAATCTTCACTTTTGGATCTAATATCAAAGAGTCCAGGTCTTTACCAGATTGAAGTAATGGCAGTATTGTAGTGGTAATAGTCCGCTGTTCGTCAGCATCGACAACCAGTACCTTTTGGCCTTGTTCGGCAAAAGCTGCAGCCAGGTTAAAAGCAGTAGTACTTTTACTGGTACCACCTTAAATTTGACAGATAGCGATGATTTTCATGGTGTTCTTCTCCTCATGGTCATCTTTACGTTTCATAGAATACTCCTTGCATGTGGGAAGTAGCCAACTGTCATGGATTAATCTATACTAATCAATGACAGGGCAAAATCCCTGTTTTTTGTGACCCGTTGTCGGCATTCTGCCAAGAAGTATCCGGCAGCGGGTTTTTTACCTTTCACAAACTGTGTAAAGTAGTATTATTGAATCTATATTACTATTAATACTATCTTTTGTAAAGCATATTTTTTATTTTTTTATAAAAGGTAATAAAAAATTTATATAAAACCACTGAAAGAAATACTATTATATGGTATATTTATATATGTCTAAGAAGTCTAGATATATTATTCATTCAGAAGAAATTAAAACTATTTCAAAACAGCTAAAATTTTTCCGGAAAAAATGTGGTCTTACACAAAAAAAATTAGGAGAAAAAATTGGAGTTACACAAAAAACTATTGCTGCATATGAAACAGGCCGTATTCGTATTAATGACGTTACTATTATTAGACTTGCCAATGCCTTGAATGTTTCTAGTGATGAGTTGCTTGGAATAAATATTATTAATGATGCGCCAAAAGATTTGAGCTTTCGAATTCTTAAACGCATGATTACAATTGACGTATTTCCGGAATCCACTAAAAAGTATATTATTAGAATACTTGATGATATAATCAAAGCAAACCAACATGCTTAATTTTTTTATTTAATTTCATAAAACTATACCCGAGAGTTGTCTTTTGTTTCCCTGACGGCAATTCAGCATTAATGCTTGTCTGTGCCAGGCTTCGGTATGTCGCTGGCAGCAAGTGGGGTAACAAATTGTACATGAGCATGAACCACTTAAAAATCGTTTCAGAAGCTGCTTAATTATTCAAATGGCTGCAAATAAATTTTGCGAAAGATTCTTGACAGTACCTAATTGGTAATGCATCGACTCAACAGCGTTAGTTGTATATATTGCACGACGAATCTCAGATGGGTACTTAAAGAATTCGCTTAAATCGTCCCAATGATGCTGCCAAGATTTAAAAATCATAGGATACTTTTTATCCCAATTTTTACCGAACGCTTCAAGGGCATCACGACCAGCATCCTCGTTGCTAGCCGAATAGACAGCTTTCAAATCAGCGCACACTTTTTTTAGGTCCTTATATGAAACAAATCTTGTCGAATTACGAACCATGTGTACAATGCACAACTGGACGCGGGTATCCGGAAACACAGACCTGACCGCTTCGGGGAAGCTACTAAGGCCATCCATACAGGCAACCAGAATATCGTGAAACCCACGGTTTTTTAGATCCGCCAATACGCCCATCCAGAATTTTGAACCCTCATGTTCGGCTATCCACAATCATAAAACTTCTTTCTGCCCTTCAAAATTGACCGCCAAGGCTGTATAAACGCTTTTCAGACTGCTTTTACCTTCCATCCTGCCTTTAACTCGTATCGCGTCCAAATACACTATCGCATATGACTTTTCTAATGGCCGGTTCTGCCATTCTTTTACCTCATCCAAAACTACATTTGTTACTCGGCTTATAAGGTCAGGGGGTCCCTCAACGTTATAAATCTTTTCAAGATGCGCCTTTATATCCCGGTCAGTCATACCGAATGAATACATCGAAATAATCTGGTCATTAAATAGTGGCAGACGCTTTTCATGCTTGGGGACTATTACTGGCTCAAAGGTACTGTTGCGATCTCTGGGTACTTCAATCGTTGTGCTTTGATTTTCAAGCAGTACTGTCTTTTCTGTATGACCGTTCCGGCTGTTCCCGCTGTTGTCCCCGGTATTTGAATTTTTCTCATACCCCAAGTGCTCAGTCATTTCCGCTTCAAGGGCTCGTTGAAGTATGCGTCCAGTTAATTGTTTTATAAGACCGTCTTGTCCTACAACTTCATCTTGGGTTAGACCATGAAAAGCAATATTATCAAGCAGTTGGTCGATAATATCCTTTTCTTTTTCTTGCTTCTTTCGTGCCATGACCATAGTTTCTCCCTTGGTATTTTTACCATGTTTTGGTCATTTACACAATTTTTAGGACAGGCTCTTATAAGAGTGTCATCTGGACTAGGTCTAGGTTTAAACGTTTCTGCTTAAACAGCTTTTTAAATTAAATATTTTAACGTTATTTTGTAATTATTTGACACTCTGATTAACCTTCATTCAAATATTTAACAGCTTCTTTCATTATTTCGATATACTCTTTACCATATATTTTCTCAAGTCTCTGAAAAAATATTTTTTGTTTGTTTTCATCAAGATTATATATATATTTTATTACATCACTTGATTCAGTCGATGCTAATTTTTCTTCTAATTCTTTATTATCAACAAAATTATAAAAATCTAACATTATTTCCTCTACTGAAATAAATTATGTAAAATTCTTAAAACATCACTACTTGCACCAGAGACGCTAACGGATGGTGCAATAATTAACTCAGAACCCTTTCTAAGTATTGTGGCTCCAGTTACTGTTGAAGGGTCTAATCCTAACGATCTAGCTAAGTCTGTATGCCTCATAACTCTTGTAGAAAACCCAACAATTTGATTGTTTTTAATTAGCACTTGTCCTATTTGCCCACTTCTTAGTGTAATATCTACCCCTCTTGCCACAGTTAAAGCAGTTCTCCCTGAATTTGACAATCCTCTGAATAGACTTAATATATTTAATTTCCCAGTTGAAACAACAGGGGGCATGCCTGTCACGTATTCTACTGGTCGGGTTTCTCCTGTTTCTCTATTTCGAAAAAATGGCTGATAGTTTTCTGAATCAACACCTGCAAGTCGTTGGAAGAAAGTGCGATTATCTTCAGGGAAAACTATTTCAATATTAATTATATTTTCGCTATTCCAAAAATTGTCGTCACTTCTTCCATCAGGATCAATCAACTTAACCGGATTATTCCCCCCATAATGATACACATGGAAATTAACGTAGTTAAATATACCACCAATTCCCGGCAAATTATGGTTGCGTTCCCGTGCCTGGTCATTTACCGGCGCGCTGGGTATATAATCTCCCTCCCACATCGCCGGATCTGCGCTGATCCACCGGCTTGTTCGGGGGTCTAAATAGCGTGCACCGTAGTAGTAGAGGCCAGTTTCAGGGTCTCGCTCCTTTCCGGTTAGCTCCCCGGAAATAAAAAATACCGCCACAGGGCCGCTATTGCCGGTAAGAGTGTTCACATATACAGGGTTACTGGAGTGTGTAACAGACTTTTTAACACTTTCCTGGATCATATACCTATTTTAACATACCTCCTTCGTACTTACAATAAGATCTTCCATCCGTTGTTCATACAACTGGTCTAGCACCTCAAACAGTTCATGCTCGGCAGGATGGTACTTACGGTATATCTTCTGTAAACCACCGGTCTGTACCTGGGTATACCGGACTGTGGTATCAATATTTTTGTGTCCCAAAAGTTCCTGTATATGTCGTATACTGGCTCCATTATCTAAGAGGTGCGTTGCTGTAGAATGACGCACTGCATGGGTAGAGCGTCCAACGCCATCCATGCCAAACTTAACTATATTCTTTATTTCTTTCTTAATCGCTCTATCATTAAACTGTACAATCTTATCTGACATGGTTTGCAGTTCTCCTTGACAGTTTTGGTTTTGCTGACATAATTCTATCAAATGACTGCAAACCTGTCCTTAATTTACGATACTCATTGTACCTTATCAGAATGTATTATTAATTTACGAAATATTCTTGAAAGTGCCGAATTATTTAATTAACGAACTCCATAATTATCAAAAATCCCGTAAAATTTGATCGCCAGGACTTGATCTGGCACATGAAGAATTCATGCCGTTTGTCCATCAATTGCAGCTTACATTACTGGTTTTATATTAAGATTCGAATTATTATTCTGGTATAGAATAAGTTGACTCTTCGCTGAAATATTTATACATATAATATTCTTTTCCATTAAACTCAATAAATGAAATAATATTTTCAGCAATTAACCTATTTATTACTGCAGAATTTATCTCTTGTGCTACAGAAATATGTGTCATATTAGACACTTTTTCAATTTCATCTTCTTTTCTATAACTATAGATATTAGGAACATCTTTAACATACTGTCTAATAGCATGATTATTTTTAACAATATCCGTTATGTTTTCTAATTTAACTCTTGTAATAAATGACCATACTTGAAGTCTTTCTATTCTATTAACAAATTCCCCATTTTTATTGCCAATTACCATAAAATAATCATCTACATAGGAAATTCCCATATTCTCTCCTGTCCCCTTTTCATTAACTTCATCTAGTCTTATACTCCCGCCATCATTAAATAAAATCCTTATACAATATCTATTGTCTTTTATTCCCCAACCAAAATTACCGTATATTTCAGCATCTAGTACTGTTGGATCCTTTAATATTGTAAAAAGAATATTGGTACGATTATTTAAATAAATAAGTTGAAAATATCGCTGTACTACTAGGAGAAATAATAATAATAAAACAAATAGTAAAGAAATTAATATTATGTTTTTTATCTTTATCATATTATACACATTCAATTTCGTTCAATTAATGGACTCCTATTAATCAATGTTCTTTGCAAAAAAGAACGTGAGCGGAGAGGCATTTCTTCTACTCCAGATCTTTCAGTATTAATATTTGCAGGGTTATTAATGGCATCCCCCCATCTTCTTAAAGCTTCATAATTTTCTAATACATCCTGTCTATAAACACCTGAAAGTATTAACTCTGGTTCATTTCTTTCTTTATATCTATCGCCAATATTATTTAAAAATCTTGAAAGATCGCATGCAAAAAATGCATCATCTTGCCCATCTATAGTAAACACAGATATATCGACATTATAAGGGTTTCTACTATCATCTGTAACCTTGATTACAGTTCCATCCGCTGCCGAAATAGCACCATCTATTTTCCCAACATACATTTCGCCAGGTTTTACAAGCACATATTCATCGCCGCTCTCTGGTTTAACATAATAGTCGTTGTCACTAAAATTATAAAAATCTCTACCATCAGGATCCATCAACTTAATAGGATTGTTCCCACCATAATGGTACACATGGAAATTAACATAGTTAAAAATCCCACCTATTCCCGGTAAATTCTGGTTACGCTCTTTCGCCTGGTCGTTAATCGGTGCGCTGGGTATATAATCTCCCTCCCACATCGCCGGATCAGCGCTGATCCACCGGCTTGTTCGGGGGTCTAAGTAGCGCGCACCGTAATAATACAGGCCTGTTTCAGGGTCTCGTTCCTTTCCGGTTACCACACCGGAAACAAAAAATACCGCCACAGGGCCGCTATTGCTGGTAAAAGTGCTACTATGCGGGTCAATGCCCTGGGAAAAGGTTGTCTTTCGCAGTTTTTTGGCTGCTGGAGCGTACATATGGTTATTATATAACATAATTCATAAAAATACAAACTTTATTTTAGCACCGTTCTTGTCAATACATTTTTATTTAAAAAAAATGCCTTTTTTGGGTTTAATGACAGACGTCATTTGGCTATTAATTTCAAAACTGTTTCAACGGCTTTATTATTAATTTAATGGCTGCAAATAAATATTTCGAAAAATTATTGACGGTACCCAAAAACCAGTTACGATGATGAAAAAGCAGCTTAATTTTAGTCGTCAGTAGAGAGAATTATCATAGAATTACTATAGCTATTACACATAATTTGATACTTCAATATAAAATTTTACATTTCGAAAGTTCCAGTCAATATACCAAATAATAAAAAAAATAGAATTAGAAAGAAATATGTGAGTATCACAAATATTCTTAATTTTGACGGGTTTTTTAAAGTAAATACAATATATCTAATAGGAGCAAAAAAAGAAAATGCATAGTCTTGCATTGTTATTTCTTTATATGGTATTTCTTCTCTGCTTCGTATATGCATATAAAAATGTACATATATAACCATTAACATCAAGATTACTAATAAAAGATTGTTTAAAACAGAATAATCTACTGTAAAATTTCCCATTTATTAGCTCCCAAATAGAATATATCTAAAAAATGTTAAAAATAATAAACAAAAACCACCAATGATAAAAGATAAAGCCTTTTTCCTTTCCAACTTAAAACCTAAATCAATCATTATTTTCGGTAAAAAAATACTTCCAATTCCTAAAAAAAACAGTATTTCAATTCCCAAAACTATAAACAAATAATCAATTTTAATCTTTCTAAATAATATAATATTTAATAATATAAACACAAATATGAAAATAAAATTTTTTATTAATTTCAATTAAGCACCTCACAATAAATTTTATATTTTCATTAACTTCTATAAAAGAATATTTATTATTTAGAACCCTGGTGGACCTGAATATCCTCTGTGTACATTTTGATAAACATTTCTTTGTTGCGCATCTGGCCCTGAACGTCCACCTGGCCCTACTTGATTTGAATTTGCACCCATCTGCGTTTGTTGTGCAGTAGGTGATTGTGTTGTTCTTGAATTATTTCTAGCATCATTAGCATTTGCAGCAGTTTCTACAAGAGCCCTAACTGCACCAGAAGTATTTGCAACATTTGCAATATTTTGAGCATTGCTTGTTACACCAGCGACTGTAGTAACAGTTCTGCTTATATTATCTCCAGTTCTTTCAGCAGAACCAGCACCTTGTGTAGGTCTGTTATGCCCATTACTCACATCTATTGCAGCACCAATAAGACCACCAGTGCTAATTGGTGTATCAGGCATATCTACGCCAAAGGCACCTGTCATTGCCTCACTTATACCAAAAGAAAAGTGTACTAAACCCTCTACAAATACACCAAAGCCCACCACACCTACAGCTATTGAAGCAGGTGTTGATAGACCAAAACTACCAACAGCTCCAGCTCCAGCTGCTCCAATCATAGAACAACCTGTAACCATTAAACCAATACCAGAAGTAGCTCTTAATATTCCATCAAATACCCTACCAGGACTAAATCTCCCATCAGGGTCCACTAACCTTACTGGATTATTCCCGCCATAATGGTACACATGAAAGTTTACATAATTAAAAATTCCACCTATTCCCGGTAAATTCTGGTTACGTTCCCGTGCCTGGTCATTAATTGGCGCGCTGGGTATATAATCTCCTTCCCACATAGCCGGATCAGCGCTGATCCACCGGCTCGTTCGGGGGTCTAAGTAGCGCGCACCGTAGTAATACAGGCCGGTTTCAGGGTCTCGTTCTTTTCCGGTTAGCTCCCCGGAAATAAAATATTCTGACACTGGGCCGCTATTGCCGGTAAAAGTTTTCTCATATACAGGGTTCTTGGTGTGTGTAATAGACTTTTTATATTTTGCCTGAACCATATACCTATTTTAACATACCTCCTTAGCACTGGCAACAAGATCTTCTATCCGCTGTTCATACACCTGGTCTAACACCTCAAACAGTTCATGCTCGGCAGGATGGTACTTACGGTATATCTTCTGTAAACCACCGGTTTGTACCTGAGTATATCGGACTGTGGTGTCTATATTTTTGTGTCCCAAAAGTTCCTGTATATGTCGTATGCTGGCACCGTTATCTAACAGGTGTGTTGCTGTAGAATGGCGCACTGCATGGGTAGAGCGTCCAATGCCATCCATGCCAAACTTAACCAGTAAATCATGGAAGCGTTGGGATATTTCTTCCGGCCTTATGGCTTTATTAGATCCACTGGCAGCGCTTCCAATAAAGACCGGATCTTCAACACGGTTAATTCTGTCCCCAATAAAGCGGCGTAGAAAATCCCGTGCAACAAACGATATGGGTACCAGCCGGTCACGGCTGCCTTTACCATGAACAATTATCTCCCGCCGTTCTAAATCAATATCGCCAATTAAAAGTTTTGCCGCTTCGCTTACCCTAAGTCCCGAAGAATAAATAAGTTCAAACAAGGTTCGGTCACGCAGCCCCCTTTTGGTAGACGGATCTATTTGTTCCAATAGTTCGTTTATCTCCTTTTCGGTAAAAGGACGGCGTTTACATGAACGATCCGGTAATACGCCTAGGTCAAGACCGTGCATGGGGTCGGCAGAAAGATAACCATAACGGTATAACAACGCAAATAGCTTCTTTACTGCCAATAAACGCCAGCTTATGGTCGCTGTACTTAATAGCTCTCCAATCCGCCGTGTTCCACTTGTTGCCCGCTGTGTACAGACATACCGGTAATAGGCAAACAGTTCCTTTTTACCCAGTTCCCGTATGTCTTCCATAGCTTCGCTTTCCATCCACGAAAAAAATTGTTCGGTGTTATAGCGCAGTATCTTCCGGTACTGCCGGGTTGTCCGGTTTCCTTCAAGTTCTGTGTCCAATAGTTGTAATGCCAATACTCGTACTGCTTCCCGTGTCATTGCCGCCCCTCCTGTTTCCATTTTCTGGGGTGGTATGCGTCAAGACTTGCTTTTACATCGTCTTTATCAAGATGGGTATAGACCTGGGTTGTTCGCAGCTGGTCATGGCCAAGGATAACTTGAATGTGCCGCATATCACAGCCGGCACGAAGTAAATGTGTTCCCAAGGAATGGCGGAACCCATGGCTGGTAATAACCGGCAACTCCAACGAAATACAGGTTTCACGCAGTACCGGATTTAATTCCTGCATAAGACGGGTAAACCCAACGCAAAAAAGTGTGTGCCCCTGCGGCCGGGGGCCATGATAACTGCGGAGCACCAGTTCACGCCCCCGCTGTAGGTAGCGTTCCAAAACATCTGCGGCATAGCTGGTTAAAAACGCTGTCCGGCTCTTACCTCCTTTACCTTCCCGCACATATACAAGGCGCTGGCGTATATCAATATCGGCAGGTATAAGCTGTGCTGCTTCTGCTATTCGTAAGCCCGTAGCATACAACAATTCAGCAATAACATGTGCTTTATAATCTGCAAGGCTGCTAAACTGCCGCAGTTTTTCGAGGAGTGCGCCCATCTGTGCTACATTTAAGACATTCCGGCTTATCCTGTGCGGCAGGCGCGGATACGGAACGGCCATAAACGGATTACTGTCGCGCCGCTCCGAAAGAACCAGGAAGCGGTAGAACACACGGGCTGCTTTTAATAAGTTACAGCATGTACCCACAGAAATAGGTGTACCTGCTTTTGTTACCGTGCCTGCCGCAGCAGCTTTGTATTCAAGTGCATCCTGTACCGTTACATCTTCAATACGGATTTCCTGCTGCTCTAACCATTGTAAAAGTTTACGGCTTTTTGCTTGTATACTTACCAGGCCTTGCGGGCTTAAGCGCTGCTTCTGCCAGGCTATAAACTCTTCATATACCTCTGCATATCCTGCGCTTAGAACCTGTCCCATTGTATAAGCCCCCTGTATCTCCCCGTTTTAGTTCGACCAGTTTCTTAATTCCTTACATTACAAGGAATTAATGCTTTAAACTGGGTTTTTGGATAGCTTGTTGTATATGGATAATATACTACATAAACAATAAAAACCAAAACATTTTCGTTATTTTTACAATTTGGAACCTCAGGACTGAACAGGCAAAATATAGGGATAACCCCATTTTAAATAGTTTTACTTTGTGCTTAATGAAAAGTATTTGCTGGAGTTAGGTATGGCAATTGCCGAAGCTCGTGAAAAGAAGGGATTATCACAAAAGGAACTTGCCAAAAAATGCCAGGTTACACAACAGCAACTATCCAAAATTGAAAATGGTATAAACTGCAATTTGCTTACCTTTATAAGGGTGTCATCTGCACTAGGGCTAGGTCTAACCGTTTCGGCATAGTTTATATTCAATTGACACAAATGACGAAGGATAAGTTTGCGACCATGAGTCGCATCCGTATCAATTCACCATGGAGACGTGTATGCACTCCCACTCGGCTATTCCTGCTGCTCCAAAGCTTATCCAACGCTTTTGTGCGTTTACCCAGCAAAGTTACAAGCTTGCCTGGTAAGGTTTACCTATCCGGCACACTTAGTGGCAAAGCAGGATCCTGGAAATCTTTCTACGTATGCATTCACCAAATGCGCCGGAAATAGATAATTCAAAAAAATGCTTGACTAAATAGTCCTTTTTTGGTATTATCAAAGTACTAATTTAGGAGGATTTAATGAATGTTAATTTAAACTCAGATGTTAAACCAATTTCTTATATAAAGACAAATGCTGCAGATGTTATTGATTATATCAACAGTCATAAAAACCCAATAATTATTACACAACATGGTGAAGCAAAGGGAGTCTTTTTGGATATTGAATCATATCAAGATATGATAAATGCATTATCTCTAATGAAATTATTGCAAATTTCTGAAAAATCTATCCTGGAAGGAAAGGTTTATGATAGTGAGCAGGTCTTCTCGGATTTAAGGAAAAAAATTGGTCAAAAAAATGGCTAAAAAATATATTGTTAAATGGACTGCACCTGCAAGGGAGGATGTTAACGAAATAATTGAATATATTTCTAAAACAAATATGAGTTATGCGGTAAAAATATTAGATAAGATAGAAGCGGCTGTGAAAAATTTGAATACATTTCCAGAGCGATATAGAATTGTTCCGGAGCTGGAAAAATATGGATATTTTTTATATAGAGACATAGTAGAAGAATATTGGAAAATAATTTATAAGATTGAAAATAATCTTGTATATATCATGCTTGTAATAGATAGTAGAAGGAATTTAGATGATTTATTATTGAAAAAAATGATTTTAAGAGAAAATGAAATATGAGAAGTAAAAACGGCACATAATAAACTGTCCAAGCATAGTAATTCCCTGACATGTGAGATTCACAGACAAACATTAATGCTGAATTGCTGTCAGGAAAACAACCGACTATCCTTGTTCTTCTGAATATCTCACAGTTTACACGCTCTATTTCATTGTTTTTAACGTATTGTTTATTATGGAAAATAGGGCTAGGTCTAACCGTTTCGGCATAGTTTAGATTCAATTGACACAAATGACGAAGGATAAGCGTGCGACCATAGGTCGCATATGAAAAAACCCTACTTTACCGGGCTGATCATGGCACATATTAACCGGATGAACATCGGCACATGGCACGCAGCCCTGCCCTGGCAGCCTGCGATGGTGAAGCTATCTGGAATTCCTCGGCAAACAGACTAGCGAATAATTTTATTGTTACGGAATTAAGTTCGACTACTTAAAATTGCAAAAATAAAAATGAAATAACGTAAACAGAGGCACAATTTTAGGTAGTCGAGAGGCTGATTTGCCGAATTCTACAGGAGCGGAAACAGCGCAGGCTGCCAGGGCAGGGCTGCGTGCCATGTGCCGGTATATATACGGGTTTTTTGTGTGTCATAGTCAGCCCGGCAAATTAGGATTTCCTCACTCGTACTTCTGCACTTCATCAAAAATATATTCCAGTGTTATTCCCACCGCGGCAAACATAGCTTCCGAATCGGCAGCATCCTGGTAGCGCCGCTGGCAGACTATACGGCTTATACCGCAGTTAATAATCAGCATGGCGCAGGTTCTGCAGGGGGTCATACGGCAGTACAATGTGGCCCCTTCTATGGCTATACCCCGTTTGGCAGCCTGGCAAAGGGCATTTTGCTCTGCATGAACGGTTCGGACACAGTGGGTCGTTATATTGCCGTCTTCGTGAACCAGCTGTTTTAGATTATGCCCAGCCTCGTCGCAGTGGGGAAGTCCTGCCGGAGCACCTACATACCCGGTTACAAGGATCTGGTTATTTTTGGCAATTACACAGCCCGACCTGCCCCGGCTGCAGGTAGCCCGTTTGGAGATAGCTTCGCAGACTTCCATAAAATATTCGTCCCAGCTTGGACGGTGGTAGGTTTCCATGCCTCATTATACCATTTTTGCCCCAAATGTGCAGTAAATCCTGCAGTTTGATGCATTTTTCTGCCGGATAGGGCTTTTTTCTTCATTTTCAGCCTAAAATATACCGATATATAGACAAACTGCTTGTGTAAATTGTTAATATTGTGTATAATTTAAGAGGTTTTTCCTGTAAATAGGCAACTCTTGGAAAAACCTCTGGGATTCGGGAGGTACCAGAATGGGCGATGATGATGGCCTTGATCTTGGTGGAGAAGATTCATCAGGAGTAGACAGCGGAGCTAAAAAAACCGGGAAAATCGCAGGCTTATTGCCGAATTTATTAAAATTCGTGGCGATTGGCTTGGGGGCTCTGATATTTATTGTTACTGTAGCGGTAATCACCTATAACATACTCAGCCGGCGCGGTGAGTCGCAGACTGTGCTTGATCCAACCTCCGAATATATAGGAACCAGACCCCAATTTTCGACCTATTCGCTTATTGGCCAGGTTAATACCCGGACCCGGGACAGACTCCACACAGTCGTAGTGGATATGCTTTTGGAATACGACTTAAACAACAATGCTGCTCTGACAGAATTAAACGGAAGGGTAGATCAGCTTAGAGACTTTACCAGGAATTTTTTTGCCGGTAAGTATCATGACGAATTGCGGCCGGAAAACGAAGACAGACTTAAGCAGGAAATAAGGGAAATTCTAAATACCCGTTTTCTGGACACAGCCAGAGTCAGGGGTGTTTTATTTAACAGGCTGGATGTGGTAGAGCTGTGAACATAATAGGAAGGTTTTAATTGACTGAAGTTCTGTCCCAGGATGAAATAGACCAGCTCTTAACTGCCATTAATGCAGGAGATACAGAGCCGGAG
>Ga0099364_10009708_pt1 | contig 13331 bp, 8 predicted proteins | sample TergutTh196P3_FD_73070 | JGI IMG/M metagenome (GOLD analysis project Ga0099364, IMG submission 73070) | Microcerotermes parvus P3 segment gut microbial communities from Pointe-Noire, Republic of the Congo - Th196 P3 | ecosystem: Host-associated > Arthropoda: Insects > Digestive system > Gut ...
TCTCGAATTCAGCTTTATCCAGAAAACGCGACGGCACAACGACCAAATCGGCGAGGTCGATAGCCGGATCACCGGGAAGTACGGCGGGATAACCCAGAAGCGAGCTACCCAAACAGTTAGGATCGGTGTCAATAAAGAATTGCACGCAAGAAGCCAGCTCCGGGCCTATCGTGTAAATCAGCCAAAGAGCAGCCCAACCGCCCGGCCTGATGGCAACGCGCTTCCCAACGCATTTCTCCCGGAACAGATCCTGCAGCGCGCCGCGTTTTTTTTGCTCGAAGTCCCCCGTCCGGCGGAAGTAGTTATCAAACATTTGCCTGACGTAGCGGGCATGTTTGAACATTTCGTCGGAATCCAGGTCCGGAAAGTCGTCTCTTGTAAGCGCTCTTAATTGCGCAATCCTTTCAGCACTCAAAGGCGTTTTATTTTTGCTGTTCAGCCACCAGCATTCCATGCCGTCTCGATATCTTACATAGTAAGCGTCTTCGCACACGACGCCTTGGTATGCTAATAAACTGTATTGTGATAAGATAAACTTTATTTTATTCAGGATTTCCTTGACCGCGCCTCCGATCTTTTTCTTATCATACTTGTCATAGTCCCCTATGACGGCATAATCTTTGAAAAGCATTTCAATCGGATATGTAACCGGGTCGAACAAATATTCGATTAACTTGTTAAAACTACATAAACTGAAGATTTCACCACGCCGCCCTGCAGCCAACCCTGGCTGTTGGATTTTGAGGATCGTATGAAATCCTGTGTGAAATTCGGAAGGAGTACGAGAGCCATGATCACTTAGGATTATTTTTGTAGTTTGTTCAGGTAATAAGTTCAAATAAAACGCCAACTGCTCATCGACGTACAAACTGCTTTCCTCCCTTTGCTTGTTACTATGAGCGATACTATCGCCTTCATTTATTGGAGAGAGGTGGGGGAAATGAGTTGGAAGAAATTCTTGTGCCAAAACGCAAATGCTACCATTGGCATTCAATATTTCTTCCAACGCAACCCAGAAAACAGTCGACGCTGCGTCATTGCAGTGAACCATGACTCGCGAAAGGTGTTGAGTCTCAAATTTTCGAGAAAACCCACAATAACAAAAATCGTATCCGTAGTCTCGCAGGGTTTGGATAGTGGGGCTGTTTTCGGCCGTAATCATTTTCCATGAGTAACTTCCGGCGTCACCACGTATAGATCCGCAAAACATCGTTCTTAAAGTTGGGTTGGTCGAAGACATGATGGTGAAGGCATTGTCAAAAACAAGAGCCTTCTCGTCCAAATTCTTAAGGAAGGGCATTTTCTCCGCGTTTTCGTATATCAGTTCGTCAAGCCAGGAAATAAAGATAGCCCTCTCTTTCCTGTTCCGCAGACGAATACGAATGTCATCAAGCAAATCCTCGAGCTCGTGCCGCGCTGCGCTGAGATCATCCGCGTGGTCCGGGAAACGCGCGATATACTCTTCCATATATTTGAACGCATAAAGAAAATCCCGCATATTCAGGCAATCAAATATTGCGCGCTTGAGATAATGCGCCTGTATAAAGGGGTCTTCCGCATGGCGGTATCTTTTCTTGTTGTAATACAGTTCAAAATACGGATCACGAGGCCCTGGAGCCACCGGATTTTTACGGGTAAAAGGGGTATAATCCATTCCGAATGCCATGCAGTAATCGTAAAATTCCCGAGTAAAAATCAGGCCTTGTTCTATAAAATAATCATACAGGCAAAAATGTTTAATGCCCCTGAGAGCAAGTTGATGAGATATTTCGCGGTATCCAATCAATGAAACAACAATAACGGTCTGCCCGTCAATTTGTTTAAGTTCGGAATAGTTCGCTCCTCCAGAAGGGGCGCCAACAATCATATTAATCGTCTGAAGGCCGTTTTTGCGGACATAAGGTTGGAGTATTTCAGCATCAATAGAATAAGCGGCGATAACCGCCAGCCTGTCATTCGGCGTATAGCCGCAGAACAGTGCCTCCAGCGCGTCTTTGGCATGTAGATATTTTCTAAAGTCAGGATATCCCTCATCGATGTTATACTTCACGATAATATTCTCAAGCGCTGCTGTAAAATCTATGTATTCTGACATTGTTATCTACACCTTCCTTCCTTGCCTGCAGGCAATAATTGAATATTCCCTTCTAAAAGTACATATAAATTCAGTGGAACTCCGCAAGGGGAGTCTGCTGAAGATTTGTTCGTTTGGAAAAATTTTCCATGCCGAGAGTTGAAGTTACATTCGATATCCCGGACACGCACCCGCAAGAGTGCGCCCGTAGCCCGTAGTGCGTCCGCGACTTTCGCGTATTGAGCTGGGTTACCGCCGCGACGACGGCGTGTACGTAATGCCGGTCGGGTGTTGGGGGGGTAATCATATTATGACAATTGATAAATGAGTATCCGCTCAAAACACACATAAGTATTCCCTGTATTTCCCATTGCATTGGCGTCCACACAAAGCATTGATAACCCATCGCCTTTCTCGTTTATCGTAAATTGTCCGGTTAGTGTTTGCCAATCATCCAGTAAAAGCTCGCAGTCAATTAATATCGTTTTTAGGTTAGAACCAGGTTTGGAAAAATAGAGGTTGATTGAATTTCCCACAGTTCGGCATTTGACTTTGAGTTCATAATGATACGTGACACCTTGTTTCAATGGAGTTGCTAACCTCAACGTAGCATCAATATTTCTCCTTTTGCTGCACCTCTCAGGATAAATCGAACATTTGTCATAACCATCCAAATACTCAAATCTCCAATGACCACCATTACCTCTCTCGCTCCAAAAAAAACCACCCGCATGATAATCCAATACCGGCAAAAAAATATTATTTTTGCTAAAAAGCTCATAGTTTTTTGAGAAAAATCGTTTATATATATGGTATCCATTTTCAATACCGAGATAGTGTGACCTTTTGCGGGGAATTATATGATCTAACAAATATTTTTTGTTTGCTTCTGCCGTTATTTTTAGCGACTCATAACACGGACTCAATCGTGCATACTTCCACCATATATTAGCGAGTGCAAGATTCTGTTCAAAAACAATAGGAGCAACGACGGCCCTAGAAAATATTGCGCTACGAGAATGCGTACTTTCAAACAATTCGTTGATATAGTAGAGCGCACTTGTTCCTTCATCTTCTGAAAAATCGTAATCCCACGGTTTATATATTTTATATGTCTGAACGTTCACTCCTTTTGGATAATAGTATAGAGCATAGTGTAAAATAGCTGTATCGCCAATTGTTTCGGGCGGTGTATTATAGCCTACGTAATGCTTAATAGACGCATGCCACTTTAATGGAGCTATGTATAAAATATCTTTTGGAAACATTTGCTGCCACGTCGATATATAGGCGGATATTTGTCTCCCTTCCGGCAATTCGCTCCAAACCGAATTCAGCTTTTCAGGAGAAATGCCATAGTTTCTAATTTTATTAAGGTTAAGAAACATAAAACACCCACTCGTGCTGAAAGATTTCTGAGGTTGTACAAAAGAACTGTTATTATCGTATTCTTTATATGACCAAGCGTGAGGATGCTCCACACAGCCAATACAGTAATGTCCTTGAAAATCCATATTATATAATTCAGACAAATCCCTAGTAACAATTGTATCCACTCCCAGACAGAGAACACGTTCTATAGTATCCGGAAGTAAAAACGCGGTACATAAAAAACCATAAATTGATTCATTTCCCCAACGCGGGACTTTTACATAGTTTTTAAAAATATTTTTCTCAAAATATATCAGTTTGGCTTTCTGTCCATAATGTTCTGCGACACCGGCAAATAAAGCCTGTTCAGCTTCGTCGTAATCTCCTGGGTTCATAATCCAAACTCTCACGTCATATGCTTTATGATTTTCAAAAAAAGATGCCATGGCAACAGTTAGATACCTAACATAATCTTTGCCTGTCGCATTGTAAACCACATTCATTATCTGCCTGTGTTCGTTAGACATTAGTTCCACCCTCACTTTTCATAACTTCAGTAGGCGCTACTTTATACATTATACTTTGGCTGTGAAGTGACTTCATTGTAATATTCTTCAACGATTTTTTGAATACGATACAAACAGATGCTTTCATCAGGTGAAAAAGGCAAGGAATGCAAATCGTTTTTTGATAAAGCGTTCAAGGTTTGTTGGACAAAGAGTTTAAGCTGGTCCGGAATGAGCAAAGTTTGATGAGGAGATGTCATGAGCTCCAATCGGGTTTGAACCTCATTATCGTCATTTTTCTCTAGTGATACTTTGACAGTATTTTGGTTCGCCTTAAACAAGAGAATCGTTTCACAATACTCAACGGCTTGTTTCAATGTTATATAAAAATGTGTTCGTCCTGTCACATAGTTGAAATATCCATTCACCAACACAGCGATGGATAATGCTGACTGTTCATTCGCAACACTATCAATATGAAAATCAGCTACCCTTTTTAATCCAAATTTCATTAAAATGCTTAAAGGATGGGATATAAGTAAATTCAACAGGAATTCGTCATTTTCCAATCGTCCGTCAATTGTCTTGTTGTGCATCTCTATAGAGATACTTGAAACGTGCTCAGGAATGTCAAATGCTTTACGCAAGTGTGGAACGAGGATTGAACGCTGACAATTAGTAACAAGAGCCTTACCTGATTTTTTTTGCAGAACTGCGATTTTTTCCAGAGTTCTATCCATAGCTTCTCTAGTATCATAAGACCCTAGTAAAGGTTTTTCAACCATAACATGTTTGCCTGATTCTAATGCTCCTAAAATCAATTTTTCGTGCGTATGGGTCGGAGAACAAATTACTATCAAATCAATATCGCTCCGTTTAAATATCTCATGAATGCGGTCAACAGAAAGTAAATCACCGTGGAAAGGCTTTTGAGGGTTGAGGCGGCGAAAATCTTCCGCCAAATGCATTACGCGTTCCGCGTTGCGACCCACAAATACTTTTAATTCGCACATCGGGTCATTCATGAATTCGCGGGCGACATATTGTCCAATCCCATAGCCAGACACAGATTTTCCCGGTCCGATTATCGCCGTTCCAATGCCCATAATCAACAACTTTCTCCGGTGACTTTTTCGACAAGAGCGTCGGCCATCAATGGCGCCGAGATGAATTTACCCTCTTTTATGGAATATAGCCCTGTTATGCTGGGATAATCAACTATTTTGGTGATTCTGCCACTGTTTGGCTCCGCCACTGGGATTGGTCTAGTACCTCGAAGTGATTTCAAAAATTTCAAACTTCTCATGAAGGGATAGTACTTTAACCCATGCTTAATCATTTTATCATAATTGGAAACGAGTGACGGTGTCTCGCCAAAAGTATATCCTTCAGTTTCACTTAAAACGGAGTGAACAACATCATATATTAAAACTGTATTTTTACAGCCCACATACGGCTGGATAGTGATAAATGGGCCATCCATTACAGTCAGTGCCGGTAAAGGGGTTTCGATTTCCGCGACTACGACTTCCGTAGTTTGCAGACGATATTTAGTAAGCTCTTTCTCATTTACATTAAAGCTCTTTAAAATATTATTTATATATGCATAGGTCGCGTTAATGACAACATCTGCTTGAAATACTATTTCCCGATTGGTTTCCACATCAAATATACCACTATTACCTTTTACACCGGATACTACTTGGGAATTAAAATAGTATTTAATCCCTAAACTTTCACTCTCTGCCAGCAACGCTTGTTTTAAAGCAAAAAGATTAAAATTGGGTTCGCGTACCAAAAAAGAACTGTCTATATTTTTCGGATCAATAATTGATTTGTCGGGCCAAACCATCTTGAAAGGAATACCAATTTCCTGACAAAATTTAATATACTCCTCAGTTTGCGTTTTACTTTGATACTTTTCGATAAAATAATATGATTCATCCGGATAATAGAGTGCCCCTGGATATTTGGTTTTGAAATACTGCAAACCCTCAATACATTCTATCGCCGTTTCCAACGACCTTGGATAATGATACCCCAAGTGCGCCCGGTTATGAGTTGCTCTGGAAGTACCACATAAAATCGTTTCATTCTTTTCAACAACGGATACATCGTATCCTTTTTTAGCAAAAGCGATAGCCGTCGTCACACCATGAATGCCAGCGCCAATTACGAGTACTCTCGCCATATTTTTAATGACTCCCTTTCAAAATTATTTCTTTGTGGTTCATATTCACTTTATTTTCGTTGTTAAGCGTTCATTGATTTTTGTCAGCTCGCACACTTCCTCTTCCAGCTATTGGTTCTTTTTCAGCTCGTAATTAAGCCGTTCTTCAGTAACGGCAAGGACACTCTCTAGCGCCGAATTACGCCATTCTTATTTTGTTCGCTCCGGCACGGTGATTTCCAGATCGGAGTGTTTCAATTCCTTATCCACATGAGTTTTTTCCTTTTTTATCACTACAACGCAATATTTTTGAACACCCTCGCACTTTCCAAGCTATGCTCAAAAATACATATCCTTATCGCTCTGATAAAAATGCAACAATTTATTCAATTGTTGCATTTAAAGAAATTATACCACATTTCAATGTTTACAATATCCAGAAGAAACAAGGTGCCGTTATAACCTAAAATCCCGAAAGAATATATCTATGCTGGCGGTTGGAAGCCGAGAGCGGCATAGAGTTTCTTTTGCTTATCGGTGATTTCTCCATAATAAGCAGCACTGCCGGGCTGTTGGTATTTTTCGATCACATCCAGTTCATCAAATAGTTCTTGCATCGTGTAGTATTTGAAAAGGCCACTTTTGTCCATAGCGCGTTTCACATACGACAGATAGATAAGGCCAACGAACTGTAAGAACAGCTTGCCTTCAAGATTTTCTTCCGATGATACCGAAGTGCGACGCATGCTGAGCCTATCCTTCAAATCCGAAAATGCCTTCTCAATCATATCCTTAGAACGATATGCCCTGAGCGCCTCCACCGGATCTTTAATGCCATTTGAAAGAAGAACAAAGAACCCGAAATCCTTTCGCGCTTCATCAATAATACTCTGCTTCGGAATAATCCTCACGCCGCGCACAGGAGTTTCCGTGATGTCGTAGTACTTCCTGTATAATTTCTCTCGGGCCTCTTTGCGTTTGCCTGTGAGAATGTCGTCTTCCAGACCGTCGAGCATTTTATAAAAGCGTATCTTCTCATCCGTGGCAAGCTGATCATTGTAGTATATGTGAACATACATGCGGCGCTTTTCTTTTAGCTTCTTACCGCTTCTGGGCTTGGTTTCACTGTAACCCCACTCGATTGTCCGTGTCTTTACGAATAGTCCGGTTTCCGAGTTATAGTTCTCCCGGCTGTCAAAATTGACGCGTTCTTCATTCATCAGGTTCTGTATTAAGCTCAATGACATCTTCGCACCGATAATGAATTTATGATGCTCTTTAAGCATCGCGTTCACATTCTTCTCGCTGTAGTATCCCCGGTCCATTACTAGGCAGACTTTTTTCAGGTCGAGATACTCGATGCTGCTAAGAAGATTCTTGATCGTCACAACATCCGTGATGTTGCCGGGCAATTTCCTGTAATACGCAGGTAATCCAGATGCCTGGCCCAAAAGCAATGCGAGGTTGATCTGTGGAAGACCCTCGCCGTCCTTATTCTTGCCGTATTTAACTTGTTTGATCTGTTCCGAATATGAACTGACAGATGTGCTGTCAAAAAACAAATATTCCGTCTCTGCACGTCTTCGCGACTGTCGCTTCAGGAAATCCATTTTCGCATCTTCGGTTATCAAAGGCAAAATCTCACTACTCCTCTGGGATGGTATATCCCTCCCGTAAGGGTGTTCATGTGTGGTTGCCCATCGTTTGAATCTGTACATTGGTGAGAAGGGTTCAAGTGCGAGATAGTATGAAAGAGAAAGAAGCTCCTTATGAATGCCGGGAAAACATGCTTTGATGTCATTTGCCACACCGGTGACCTCGCTGATTTTATCTAAGATGTAAGTGGCTCCCGCGAATAACCGCCTACATTCAGACGCAGGCACAGGGCCTCGCTTTACAGCTGCAGCTTTTCCCTTTTCAAGCTCTTCACGCAGTAGATATTTCTTGTTCGGAACAAATTCGCCGTTTATTATGCGGCCGATGTATTCCCGCTTCTGTTCGGAACGCCGCTTTTCCTTGTTCCAGATTGATTTATACTCGTAAACATATTCGCGCCCGTTAATAATCTGCCGCCCTTGTGGCATGACATCACCTTCTTATAGATATATTTTATATCCATAAGAAGGTGATGTCAACCCTTTAATCTACAGAAATTCGTTGATTTTACTGCTTCCAACTGTATGACTAGATATATTTTTACGGGATTGCAGGTTTAATATAAAGTTTATGATTCCCAAATTGTAAAAGTAACTGCCCCCTATCAGGAGAGCTCTGCATGTTGGCCTGTGAGATATAATGACGCCATTTCGTAAGTGGCTAACTCTTTGAAATGGGTATTTTGAGTGGCGTTTTTCAGTGAGAGTGCGAGAGTAAGTGGACAGGTCTTTTATGACTTGTACAGTTAGGGAAATGTATGCGCCGCGTGTTTCGTTGTGGATGTGTTTCAGGAGGCCTACAAGGCGACGCAGTTCGGAGAGATCGGCGCGGGAGGCCACGCGAATGCGTAATAGGCGTCGCGTACAAATGACGAGATTGTGAGGCCGCAGACTGTTAGATCGTTCGCGATTTGTGCAAATTCGGATTCGGAGAGCCGAAGTTAATTTTGCACGTAAAGCGCGTTTCTTTCTCACTTAATGATTGCTGTTTTTCGTTCTGTTTCGGCATATCAATTCACCCGTTCCTGATCGTATGGGTAGTTTTTGGCGGAAATGATAAATTTAGAGAGTACGCTATCTGAGACCAGTGATATTCACAGTTTTTGAGAAAATTACGTTGCGTCAATCTTGCGAGTAACAACGATGCGGGGAATTTTTTGTGGAACCGGCAAAGTATTAATTACTATTAAAAATTACTACTTGACAAATTCAGCAAATAATACTTTAATATAATTGAAGTTAGGGTAACGATTACCTATATCGATTACCTACAAGGATTACCTATAACGATAACCTATAAAGTTTGCCTATAAAAATCGCAATTACAGAGTGGAAAGGAGGAGCGAGAGGTGGAAAATGTAAAAAAAACTATGAAAGACATCGCCGCAGAGGCGGGCGTTTCTGTCACAACGGTTTCCAAAATACTGAACAATGTGGATATGCACATCAGTGAGGCAACAAAGGAAAGGGTTCTGGGGCTTGTTAAGAAGTATCACTACGTTCCCAATGAGCTTGCCAAAGGGCTGCGAAACAAAAAAAGCAATATGATTGGCGTAATTACATATGACGTCGCCGAGCCCTTTGTGTCAAAAATGTTGATAGGAATCGAGTCGGTTTGTAAGCCAAGGGGCATAGGCGTCCTGATTTGCAGCACAAGCCTGGAAGACGCGTCGGAATGGGATAACCTTTTCTTCCTGAACTCTAAAATGGTAGACGGGATTATCTCCTTGGGTATACTGTCTTCTAATAGCGAGAAATACTTTTCAATGATTAAATTACCCATCGTTGCCGTCGACCGTGAGTTTTATCTCGATATACCCGGCGTGGGTATCGTCGACCCAAACGCTCCCGCGGCTACATATAAAACCACTGAACTGCTCATTAAAAAAGGCTGCCGAGAGATATCCTATATCGGTCCCTCCCCTGAAATTCCTTCAAGTGCACGCATTGACGGCTATTTCAGAGCCTTAAAAGACAGCGGCAGGCAAATAAATGAAAAGCTGGTATACCAAAATGGTGATTTCACCTGCGATACGGGCATTAACGGTGTAGCGGGCCTCTTTTGTGAAGAGCATATTGACGGTATTGTTTGTGGCAACGACCTCATTGCGGCAGGCGCGATGCTTGCGCTCAGCAAAAAGGGCCTGCGTGTACCCGAGGATGTTAAGGTGACCGGTATCGATAACATCACTATTTCACAATACCTTAACCCACCCCTTACAACTGTGGATTTGCATGGCTGTGAAGTGGGCGCCGAGTGCGCCAATATGCTTATATCATGGCTCTTGGATAAAGTGCCCCTATTCAAAAAAAACATTGAGTGTGAGATTGTGATGCGGGAATCCGTATAAGGATCCAATGCTCTGTTGAGCATTAGTATTTAATAAAGGAGAGAAAACACTATGAAAAAGATTTTGATCATTGCGCTGACCCTTATTATGCTGGTTTCAGTTTCCGCCTGCGGCGGCGGATCGGCTTCTGCTTCCGCTGCCTCTGACCACCCGGCCCTCGCACCTTCTTTCGAACCCACCGTGCTGCTTTTTGAGGGCGAAAACGTGAGTGTGCCGGGTGATCGTGGCCATACTATTCCTGCGGTGCTTACACTGCCTGAAGGAAGCGGGCCGTTCCCCGTAACCATCCTCGTGCACGGACACGCCGGCAACAAGGACGAGGGCCGTGCGTTTGTCACCCTGAGTTCAAGACTGGCCGAGGACGGAATAGCCAGCATACGCATAGACTTCCCCGGTTGCGGCGACAGTGAAGATGATTTTATCACCCAGTATAACGTAAGCAATATGCTTAAGGATATACAATCAGCAAAGACTTTTGTTATGGCAGACACGCGGCTGGATACCTCCCGGCTTGGAATCGTCGGTTTCAGCATGGGCGGCAGGCTTGTCATGCTGACAACAGGAACAGACAGCGACTTTAGCGCTGCGGTGATGTGGGCGCCGGTAAGTTCCCGTGGCCCGGAGGGTATGTTCCCGGTGCTGTCGATTACAGAGCGAAGTGAGTTCGATGCCCTTCACAATACCGCGAAAGAAGAAGGTTCTGCGACCTACACCTTTATAGCCGGTTATGAATTTACGCATAGCAGACAATGGTTTGACGATATGGTGGAGCTTGACCCCGCAGATGCCTTTGCCGGATTTCGGGGCGATGTGCTGACCATCTATGGGGAATTGGACTGGGTTGTCACCCCGGACGACGCGAGGTTTGCCGCCGAGGCAGCCGTCAATGCAAATTCTTCTCTTCTATACGAAGTGCAGGACGCGGATCATCTTTTTGGTGCATTCGGCCCCGAGACTGATCTGTCACAGTCGTTACTTAATCGGTTAGTTAATCGGACGGTTAGTTTCCTGAGAGACAATCTCTAAACATATATGTAAAAAAACATTGAGTGTGAGATTGTGATGCGGGAATCCGTATAAGGGCTAATGCTCTGTTGAGCATCAGAGATACAAAATGAAGATTGGAGATTTTTATGAACACGGATTACTTATATGACAGGGTATTGGGTTGCTTGGTAACGGCAGGCATGGGCGATGCGCTCGGTGCGCCCAGTGAAGCTATGGACCGCGATAAGATTGCGGCGAAATTCGGCGGGCGGATCGAAGCGTTTGTCGACGGCAGTGGTAACAAATACTCATCAGGGGCTAGAATCGCGGAAATAACCGACGATACAACGCAAATGTATGAGATGGCAAGGGCTGTCGTGAATTGCGGCGGGAAGCTTACCGTGCAGGCTGCCGCCGACGCGCTGGTTGCGTGGAGCGAGAGGTACCCGAGGTTTTACCCCCAGGGCACGGGCCCAACCACCAGGCTGGTTATCGAGGAATTGAAGGCCGGTAAGGACCCCGTTGAGATAGGCACGGCGTCAGGTGATTACTTCCGTGGAACGACCAATGGAGCCGCTATGCGTGTGGCGGCCGCGGGGCTTGCTTATCCGGGAGACCTGCAAAACGCTCTGGAAAACGCGATTGCAATGTCTGCGCCCAGCCATGGCACGCAACATGCGTTTGCGGGCGCTGGCGCCATTGCGTGCGGTATTGCCGAGGCACTGCGTCCTTCGCCGGATTTATGGGCTATCGCGAAGGCGTGCATATGGGGAGCCAAGCAGGGCGAGAAGCGCGGCTTGGAAACAGCGCGAAAGGCATTCGGCGTCAGCACGGTATCTATGCTGCTTCGCGCGGTCAACGTGGTTCTCGATAGTGATAATATGTCCGACGCAGAAGAAAAGATTGAAAATCACGTAGGCAACGATGTTTCTGTCCAATCAAGCGCGGCGGCGGCGGTGGGTCTGTTTTTAGCCTCGGGGGGAGACCCCGTCCAAACCATAATAGGCGGCGCCAATATCGGCGGGGACACCGATACCATAGCTTGCATCGCGGGTATGCTGGCAGGTGCGTACAAAGGGTTTTCCGCGTTGCCGAACAGTTGGTGGGAACAGTTTAAACAGGTTAACTCGGCGTTTGATTTTGAGGATATGGGAGTAAAACTGACTGCCATTGCCGCGAAAAATCTAAAGTAGCTTGAAATCTTGTATACCAAGGAGTGACGAATAATGCGCGACGTATTGATTTTTATGTATCCCGTGGTTGACTTAACGGTACAAATGGACGCAGTTTTGCCCATAGAAGCTGGGGAAACAAAGCTGGTGCGCACCATGGCTCTCGAGCCGGGGGGTGGGGCAAATACTGTGTTTGTGGGCACGCGCCTGGGGTTGGATATTGTGCAGGTGGGCGCCGTGGGGCAGGATTTTTACGGTGATTTTCTCCGGCAAACATACAAGGAGGAAGGCACTGAGAACCGTTACATACAGCAAATAGCGAGCTTTAAAACACACGTTATCATGTGCCTCAATGACAAGGAAGGGGACCATGCTTATGTGAGCATGTTGAAGGATCTTTCAATTGGCCCCCTTTGCCCCGACGATTTAATACAGGACTGCCGGGCTATCTATATTTCGGGCATTATGTTAGCTGTGGGTGATGCCGAAGAAGCCACTCTGGGGTTGCTGAAACGGGTGGGAAATACTAACCAAACTATATTTTTCGATCCGGGCCCGATGTTTGGCATGATCTCCCGGGAGAGCATGGACGCTGTTTTAGCGGTAACGGATGCATGTGTGTTAAACCATACGGAAGCAGCCGGAATTTCCGGCGCGGAGGCGCCTGAGGATGCCGCCGTTTTGTTGTCGCGTCGCGTGCGCGGAATGGTTGTGATAAAAAGCGGAGCCAAGGGGTGTTATGTATATCAAAATGGAACCGGTGTATGGTATAAGGGATTTTCAGTACCGACGGTGGATACCGTCGGCGCGGGCGACTCATTTTTAGGCGCGTTTATGCGCGGGACAATTGATAATTGGGACATCGAAACGACCTGCATAGTTGCGAATGCAGCCGGCGCCGCCAAAGCGCAAAAAGCGGGCAGCGGTACTCAGGTGCCCACATTGAACGAGGTGTTACATATTCTAAATACGAATGGCTATCACGTTACAAGAGAGCAGATGATGAACCGTGGCGAAAAGCTGTGTATTAAGAGCCTTTCTTGAT
>Ga0099364_10009709_pt1 | contig 13331 bp, 10 predicted proteins | sample TergutTh196P3_FD_73070 | JGI IMG/M metagenome (GOLD analysis project Ga0099364, IMG submission 73070) | Microcerotermes parvus P3 segment gut microbial communities from Pointe-Noire, Republic of the Congo - Th196 P3 | ecosystem: Host-associated > Arthropoda: Insects > Digestive system > Gut ...
GGAGTCTGCTCAAAATATACAGCCAGTCTTTCCTTGACATCTGGCATTTCCAGAATATCTTCTATATTTTTATCTATACAGGCCTGTGCCAGGCTTTTCATTAATTCGTAATTACTTATTGTAAAATCCCTGAATCTTCCAAGACCAGTGCGGGGATCCATGATATAACCCAAAAGTATCCAGCCCTGGGGATGCAGTACTTCTGCAGGTGTAAGATCCCCAGAATCTACTTTATCAACATAACGTATCATTTCTGCAAAGCGGCCGCCCAGTTTTGCATCTCCGCCATAGTATTCATAGATTACCCTGGCACAACTTGGAGCTTTTCTGGAAACCCCTTCAAAATATACTTTACCTCCAAGCCTTTCTGTTTCGCTTGAATGATGATCAAACCAGAGTTTGCATCCTTTTACATAGGGAATATTTGCAAGAATATCATTCTCATTGACTTCTACCACGCCATCCTGAATATCTTTTGGATGGACAAACTTCCATTCGTCAATTAAGCCAAGATACATAAGCAGGGCGCCGCAAGCTAATCCGTCAAAATCTGATCTGGTCAATAACCTCATACTTTTACCTCAGTCTATAAATTATAATAAAAATTTTATTAAATTTCAAGTCATATTTAAATATAGATAACTTAGTCTATATTTCCTTAAGGAATATATGCAATGCCTGTATACCCAAAATCATCACAATAGTAACAATGGTTCCAGAAATTATTACACCCAGGATAACTGCAAGCATGGTTCGTTTCATTGACAGCCCCAGTATCCAGGCTCCAAGCGTGCCTGTCCATGCTCCTGTAATTGGCAGTGGTACTCCAACAAAAAGAGCAATGCCCAGCCAGCCCCATTTTTCAACTTTTTCCTGTACTTTTTCCCTTGTACGTTCAACAAAAAAATTAAAAAGTTTTTTATACCAGGAAAAGAATGGTTTTTCTGCCAAAAACATAAAAAACCTGTGTAATGTTGATAAAAATATCCAGCATATAGGACCTACAAGCATATTAAGCGCTACAGCAAAAGGAGAGGCAATATACCATGGTATACCATTAGCCATGGCAAAGGGGATTGCCCCGCGTAGTTCAGATATTGGCATTATTGCCAGTATTGCTGTTAAAAAAATTATCCAAAAACTCATTTTTGCCCGTAATAAGCATTGGGTCCGTGTTTGCGTTCCCAATGTTTGTTAATAATATACTGCGGCAGGGTTTTGGCATTTGGATCGAGTAAACGGGTTAAAAAAGCCATTTTGCAGATCTCTTCCAAAACCACTGCATTATAAACAGCCTGGCCAGCACTTTCTCCCCAGGTAAAAGGGCCGTGTCCTGCTACAAGAATCATTGGCATATATTGTGGGTTTATATTCTGCTTTATTAGGGTTTCGACAATAAGTTTGCCTGTTTCTATTTCGTAATCTCCTTTTACAACTTCTTCTCCCATTACTTCTGTACAGGGTATATCCGATGCTCCATGATCTGCATGGGTTGTTCCGTAAACTTGTACGCCCTGCCTTGCCTGCGCAAAAGAGACAGCATAAGTTGAATGAGTATGGCATATACCTTTTAATGTCACTTTTTTTCCAAAGGCTCTGTGGACGAATTCATGGTAAAGAACCCTATGTGTTCCTGTATCAGAAGAAGGTTTAAGTTTTCCTTCAACTATTTTTCCCTCAAGGTCAAGAACAACAATGTCTTCTGCTTTAAGTTCTTCATACTTTACACCAGATGGTTTTATGGCAAAGACACCCTCATCCTGATCAAAGGCAGAGACATTTCCCCAGGTATAGATTGCAAGATTTCTCCTGGGAATTTCCATATTCGCTTCAAAAGCCTGTTCCCGCAGAGTCTTATACTTACTGCTCATGGTCAGCCTGTTTCCGCAAATGCGCCAAGCTTTTGATACTCTTTGTAAAGCTTGTCATAAATCTGTACATCTTTTTCCTGTGGATTAAAGGTTTTCTCTATTTTAGGGCATAGGCTTTTTTGGGCAGATGGAATATCAGTATAAAGTCCTGCCACAACAGCTGCAAACATGGCTGCTCCCAATGCAACACATTGATCCCCTTCCGGAACACTTATGGGCATATTAAGTACATTTGACAGGGTCTGCATAATCAAGGGAGATTTTTTTGCAACGCCTCCTATGCCTATTATTCCTTCAATTGCGACGCCTTCCCTGCGGAACCTGTCTGCAATGGCTTTTGCTCCAAAAGCAGTTGCTTCTGCAAATGCCCTGTAAAAGCGCGGAGCATCTGTCCCCAGAGTCAGGCCTTTAATTGCGCCTTTTAATTCCTGGTTTGCATCAGGGGTGCGCCGCCCATTAAGCCAGTCAAGGGCTGTAAGTCCGGATGTACCTGGAGGTATTTTTTCTGCTTCTTTCTCAAGAGCTGGAATTATTTTCTTTGATAATTCTGAAGCGATTTTTTCTTTTGTCGCTGTATCAATGCCTTCTATGCCCGGGAGCAGGGTTTCCAAAGGCCATGAGATCAGTTTTTTTACCCATGCATACACATCGCCAAAAGAGCTTTGCCCTGCTTCATAACCAATCATGCCAGGGATTATTGAACCGTCAACCTGACCGCATATACCGGCAACAAGTTTTTCCTTATCTGATTTTGGGCCTACAATCATATCGCAGGTTGAAGTTCCCATTACGCGTACCAGCCAGCCGGTTTTTACTCCGCCGCCAACAGCTCCCATATGTGCATCGTAAGAACCTACAGCAACAGGAATCCCTTTGGGAATGCCAAGTTTTTCTGCCCATTCAGCAGTAAGGGAGCCAGCGCTTTGATCACTGGTCCAGGTCTCATTCCCAAGGCTTTGTCTTATTTTTACAAGACGCGGATCCAGTCTTGTAAGGAAATCTTCGCTTGGATATCCGCCCTCAAAAGAAGCATGCCACATGGCCTTATGCCCCATTGCACAGCGGCTTCTTTTTATTTTGTCAATGGAATCAATGCCTGTTAAAAGCATGGTCATCCAGTCAACATGTTCTATAAAAGTAGTTGCTTTTTCTGCAATGCTTGCATCTTCCTTGAAAACCCTTAGTATTTTTGACCAAAACCATTCTGTAGAATAAATTCCACCTTCAAATTTTGTATAATCTTCGCCTCCCCAGGTTTTTGCAAGCTGGTTAATCTTTGCAGCTTCTTCAACCGCAGTATGATCCTTCCATAAAACAAACATTGCGCTGGGGTTTTCTTCAAATTCCTTAAGCAATGACAAGGGCGTTCCTTTTGAATCTGCAGCACATGGAGTAGAACCTGTTGTGTCTATGGCTATACCTTTTACTTTTGCAGCTATATCCTTGCCTGCTTTTGCAACAGCTTCGTTTACTGTTCCTATAAGTACATCAATATAATCCTGGGGATGCTGGCGGAACTGATTTTCCGGGCTGTTGCAATAAAGCCCTTTTGCCCATCTGGGATAATACATTACTGCCACCCCAGCTTCGTTCCCGTCTGCTGCATCAATTAATACTGCCCTGCATGAATCAGAGCCATAATCCAGACCCAGTACATAATGTTCGCCTTTTACTAATGACATTTTTTTATCCTCTTTATTTTTTTTCCGCAGCTTTTACCACAATTTTTTTGGATAAACTCCCTTTTCTGTTAGTTCTTCTATATATCTGATTGCTTCTTTTAGGTCTTCTTTATATGTAATTCCAAACCATCTTGAATCAACATCAAGGCTTTTTATTTTTATGATATCGTTCTTTATTAACCAGTCAGCAGCTTTGGGGATATAACATTCACTTTTTAATTCTTTTCCGGAAACAGCTAAAAAATCATCAAAGTATTTTTTTAAATGAGGGATTATTTGTGCAGGGAATCCCCAAAAATTCATGGAGACCGGGGTTTCTGCTTCCAGGTAACGAATGGAGCCATCAGCTGCGGTATTAAATATTTTATTGTCCTTTTTTTCAATGGCTGTAAGCTCGTCAACAGTTTTTAAATAACCATTTTCAATTTCACATACTCCGCGGGCTACTGTTCCCTGGGGGCTTAATGTAGGTTCAAGTTTATAGGGGACTATGGCAGCGTCTTTTATATCTCCACTGCCAAGGAATTTGCCCATAATTTCAAAAGCTTCTTTACCGTAAAAATCATCAGAATTAAGCACTGTAAAAGGGGCATCCAGCTTATCAGCTGCACATAATAGGGCATGAGCAGTACCCCAGGGCTTTATACGGCCCTTGTCTTTTATTTCAATGGCAAGGTCTTTTGGGATCAGGTTGTCCAGTTCCTGGTAAGCAAGTTCGTAATGAACCTTGCCTTCCATTCGTTTTAATATCAAATCCCTAAAATCTTTTTCTATATCATGGCGGATTATAAATACAATCTTTTCAAACCCTCCCCTAAGGGCATCGAAAACAGAATAATCCAAAAGGACTTCTCCGTTTGCTCCGATTTTTTCCATTTGCTTTAATCCGCCGTAACGGCTTCCAATGCCTGCTGCAAGTACAGCCAGTATAGGTCCTTTCATTAGTTCCTTTAGAAATTAGTCAGATAAAATATACCAAGGAGAAGTATGGCTTTTAGGATATTATCATTCATCCTTTTTATCCATTCTTTTGCCTGATCACTGCATAGCTGGTTGCCATACCACCAAAAAAGACCAATTTCATTATCTATTCTGAATGTATATTCAGTAAAGTCATCTTTTTGGCTTTGCGATCCAAAAAAAAGCCATGAAAGTTCATCCAGTATAATACCGAATTCTTCAAGTGCTTCAGAATACTTTTCCTTAGCAATCATGCTGATAAAAGCCGGAAGTCTGTCAAGCAGGTTTTCTTTGCGTGATTCCTCGGTTTTATCCACCCATGTTTTTTGAATTAAAAGGTCAAGGTTATTTTGAAAAGAATGAAGCAGTTTTTCCAGCTCAGATGATGATTCCAATATTGAAAGAAAGCGCTTGTTATCCTTTCCCAGCCCAAGGATTCTACCAAAACTTAAAATTTGGTTAATTGTAGGCTCTGTTCCTTTTGAGTATCCTTGTTCCGGGAATAAACCCATGGCAATATTCCTGTATTCCTTGGGTATGGCTTTTCTTGCAAGTTCTGGATTGCTAAGCATAGAATTAAGATGAATACTATTTTAAAAATAGTCAACCCGACTACTTAATTGGTTTTAGATAATAAATAAAACTAATTCTGGAGAGCAATTAAGTAGTCGGGCAACTGGAAAAAACTTATGTTTTTTTGTATATTAAATATAGGAGAAATAATGATGGAAAAACAAGTTAAAATTGCTTTGGAAAATATACGCCCCAACCTTCAGGCTGATGGCGGGGATGTAGAGTTTGTGTCTGTTGATGAAGAAGGCGTTGTATCTGTTAAATTAAAAGGCGCCTGCGCACACTGCCCCAGGGCTGAGATGACTTTAAAAATGGGCATAGAAAACTATCTTAAACAGGAAGTTCCTGAAGTTAGCTCTGTTGTAAGAGTTTAAAGGCCTTTTGTTTTTATTTTTTGTAACCTTTTCCCGATAATATTGTTAATAGAGTACTTAAAACCATAAATCATGTAATGGTGTCCTCCCTGTAAGAGCCATAACCGGTTTTCCTCCTCCCGGTTATGGCTTTTTTTTATCTTCTTACACGATTTAGACCATCTATAGCTGCCTGATAACCAGGAGTTAACACCAAAGCCTGCTGATAAGCCTCTGCTGCATGGGCTAGATACCCTGAATTTTCTCTAACCTGTCCCAGTCTGAACCACCATAAAGCTATTGCAGGCTGTAGTCTAACTGCTGTTGTAAAAGCTATATCAGCAAGGTAAAACTTCCTTTGAAGTCTGTAAATTTCTCCAATAAAAAAATAACATATGGATATCCTGTCCCCTTCCGGGACATTATTTACATATCGCTGCATATAGGATAAAGAATTGATATAATCATTCAAATAAAAGTAGGCTTCCCCCATGGTTTGAATTATCCTGTACTCATTGGGATAAAGACGTAAGGCTCGTTCTCCCCAGTTAATTACCTCGTTATACCTTCCCAGGCGCTGTAATGCCCATGTAAAAGCTGTATATGTATCTGTGTTGGCAACATTTCTAAAAATTTCATCATTGCTTATACGTATCACATCATGATAATAATTTGTTGCTTCCCATGTTCTGCCCTGGCTTTCAAGAGCCCGGCCTGCCTGGTAGATCGAAATAACATTACCTGGATTATTCTGTGAGAACAGCGGCGCAGCAAGCAGGTACAATACCATAGTCAGGAAAAAGATATTTTTTTTCATGGGCGTTTCTCCTATTATATTTTATCGGAAAAAACCTTATACTGATAGCTATGTTTAATTCAGTTTATAAAAAACACTTTTTTGGTAACTTCCGCAAAATAATAACGGGAATAATTTTTATATTGCTTGTTTTGCTAGGCTCTTCCTGCTCAAGACGCCTTGGTTATGGAGTTTTACTCTGGTCTTCTGATGATCCTTCCATTCCTTCAGGCACTGTATTGCCTGTTTTTATTCGTTCCAATATTGAAAGGATCTGGGTTGCAGGTATCCCTGATGAATTCCGGGAAAGCGGCAGCCGTATAGATAAGTTTGAGATCCCCCTGCCTCAGCTTGAACTGGTTGGGAGTAGACGCCAGGCCAGACGCTGGGCAGATGATTTTTCTCCTTATGCATTGATTTATGCTGAAACTCTGCAAGATGGTTTACCAATAAGGGAAAGCCCCAGCAATACATCCCGCAGGGTTTACCGTTTAAGAATAGGAGAGGTCATCAAAGTACTTAGGCCAGTAGAAGGTGTTGCTGCGGTTGGAGCAACAGGGGATCCACTGCCTGGCGAATGGCTCCGTGTTATGACAGAAGGCGGAACCATTGGTTATTGTTTTTCCTACAGGCTTAGGGTTTTTGAGCATGTAAGGGGAGAAATGTCTATCCAGGGGCCAATTGAATGGATTGCAGAAGATCCAGAGCTGGAACGTCTGCTTTCCAGGGTTTGGGTTTCTGAAAGTTACAGTACAATGATCAATACCCAGCGTCTGGATATGGAAGAATTAATGGAAAACTGGGGTTTTGATCCAGGCCAGGACATAGGTTATGCCAGGATTAGAACAAGGGATGTTGACAGAAGTTTTTCGTATAACGCAATACGGCCAACCGGGACACGCTCCTGGCGCTTTGATGGGTCTGAGCTTCAAATGAGCCTTAGATCCGATACTACGCTTGCTGTGCAATTTATCGAAACAAGCGGTTTATACAGAACCGTTCTCTTTGTAACCCTGCCTACATCTGTCGAAGACCTTATAGATCAGGAGTTTATCCGCAGGGAAGGATTGTATAATAACCTTTACTATGGAGGTCCCCAGTTTTCCAGCAATAATTATGGTACAATCACTTTTCTGGAAGATGGCCGTTTTACCTGGACTGGTTTTAATCTTCTTACTCCCCAGATTATACCCGGAGCCGCACTTGGAAGCGGTGTTGTTGACATGAGACTTTTTCTCGCCTCCTCCCTTACAGACTGGTATAATGGAGCTTTGACTTTACGGTTTAATGGATTAAGCGGGGAAAGGGCAAATGTGGATTTTCTTTATTCTCTTGATAGCCAAGGTCTCCGGCTTGAGCATGTTCCTGACACAAGTCTTGATGGAAATATTGTAAGCCGCCGTGCTTTATCTCCTCTTGTTCTGTTTTTCTACAGGGATGGGCAACCTGGTTTTTCTGATTTTGGTTATTCTTTTGATGATGATTTTTCATTTGATTTAGATCTGCCAAACCTATCAAGCAGTGATTTTTTTAATTTTTGGGATTGACCCTGGAATAATATGGCTTTTGTTCAGTTTTCAAAAGTTTCCCTTGCCTTTGCTGACAGGGATATATTAAAGAATGTAAGCCTAAACCTTGCAGCTGGATCCAGGGCAGCACTTGCAGGAGCAAACGGCAGCGGAAAAACCACGCTTTTAAAAATTATCGCAGGTCTTATCCCGCCTGATTCCGGTGAACGTGCAGTACAGAAAGGCACGACTATTAGTTATCTTCCGCAGTCAGGTATTGTACATAAGGGGAAAACCCTAAGGGAAGAGACAGAGCTTGCATTTTCAAAAGCTGCTGCCAAATTAAAACGTATTGATGAACTTGAGCATAAGCTTGCAAAGATTCAGCAAACTGATAATGCTGATAGCTATGGTATAGATATGCTTTTAGCAGAACATTACCGTCTTGGAGAAGAAGTAGAAAACTCAGGCTTTTACCGCCGTGAAGCTTTTGTTTCTGTTGTGCTTAAAGGTCTTGGTTTTAAGGCAACTGATATAAATCGCAATACAGAGGAATTTTCCGGGGGCTGGCAGATGCGTATTGCCCTTGCAAAAGTACTTTTGGAAAATCCTGATATACTGCTTCTTGACGAACCCACAAACTATCTTGATATAGAGGCCCGTACCTGGCTTTTGGAATGGTTAAAAACATTTACAGGCGGCTGCCTTTTAGTATCGCATGATCGTTATTTTCTGGACAAATGTGTAAATGAAGTTTTTGAGATTTTTCAGGGAGACTGTAAGCGCTATGCAGGTAATTACAGTGCCTATGAAAAAACAAGGGAACTTGAACTTGAAAGCCTTTTGAAACGATATGCAGTCCAGCAGGAGGAAATTGAAAAAACAGAAGCGCTTATAAAGCGTTTCCGTTACAAAGCAAGTAAAGCAGCTTTTGCCCAGGATTTAATAAAGCGCCTTGAAAAAATGGAACGTATAGAAATTCCAGAATCCTTAAAAAAAATAAAAATTACTTTTCCGCCTCCGCCTCATTCCGGCCGTATCGCCTTAACACTTGATGGTATAGGAAAAAGTTATGGAACCAACCGCGTTCTTAATGGCCTTGATCTAACTGTGGAATCCGGAGAAAAACTCCTTGTCGCTGGCTGTAACGGAGCTGGTAAAACAACGCTGCTTCGCATCCTGGCAGGAGAGGACAAATGCTTTGACGGCAATATAAAATACGGTCAAGGCATTAGCAGTGGTTATTTTTCCCAGGATGCAGCGGAAAGCATTACAGGCAGCCAGACCATACTGGAATACCTTGAAACAGAAGCGCCCACTCATCTTATCCCCCGTTTAAGGGATATGCTTGGTGCATTCCTTTTCCGTGGAGACGATGTGTATAAAAGCCTTTCTGTACTTTCGGGCGGAGAAAAAAGCCGGTTTGCAATGCTGTACATGCTACTTAAACCGCTAAACCTGCTGATACTGGACGAACCTACAAATCACCTTGACCTTTATTCCAAAGATGTGCTTTTAGACTGCCTTAAAGCATTTACAGGAACTGTTATTTTTGTGTCGCATGACAGGGGTTTTATGGAAGCGCTATCCACAAAAACCCTTGGCCTTGATGCAGGGCAGCACCGTCTTTACTACGGAAATTATGGTTATTATATGGAACAGCTTGAGAAAACCCATACTGCTACTGCCTTTACCCCTGCGCTTACTGCTCCTGCTTTATCTACCGAAAATAAAATTACAGATAACAGCACAGGCAGCAGGCTCGAAGAAAAAAAACGCCAGACCATTTTTAGGCGGCTTAAGAGAGAAGAAGAAGCCTTGCTTTTGGAAATAGAGAAACTTGAAATGGAAAAAGCAAATTTGGAGGCCGAACTCTCAAGACCCGAAGTATATTCCAGTGCAGAAAAAGCCAGGGATATAAAACAAAAACTTGACAAAATTATGATTAACCTTGAAGACAAAAACTCTGCCTGGGAAGCAAAGCATAAAGAATTAGCAGAGCAATAAAATCGGCTCTGGCTCCATACCTAAAATATCTTTTCTTCCAAAAGATTCTGTAAATTAAGAAATTTACCTGTAATTCTTTCGATTTATTTTTCGAATAGCATAAATACAACACTTTTTGTTAAATAAAGTCATAATTTTAGTATCTCTTGCTGTAAACACTTATACAATTATATATTAATATAGTAGATAATATGAAACAATTTTTTAGAAATGCGACCGCCAGATTCTCATTTGCAATTTCTCTTTTTTTCCTGACTGCTACCCTAATGCTTGTGGTAACTGCTGTTGTTTCTTTTTATATAAGACACATGGAAGCGACTGTAGAAAACAGCATACAGAATCACTTGCTTGCCGCAGCTCAGGCAGCCTCGACCTTTATTACTGTGGATGATTTGGATTTATTTCATATTGAAGAGGATATGGATAGACCTGAATGGGAGAGCATCAGGGTAAGATTAATGCAATTTGCAGAAGATTATAATGTGCTATATGTGTACTATTGGCGTTTATATGGTAACGGGCAAATTCAATATATTATTGATAATGATGAAGACGAAGAAGGAATGGTCACACCAGCATTAATCTTTGATATCAATGATGATCCTACTACTGCTTCTGCGGTACCCCTTATAATGGCTGGGCAAAGATGGGCTTCAGACCTTGGTACTTATACCACATCCTGGGATAGCCTTATTTCCGGTCTTGCTCCTGTATTTAATGCTGATGGTTCTATATACTGCGCTGCAGGGGTTGATTTAAGCGACGAGATAATTATAATCCAGCGAAACAATATCAGAGCCATGCGGATTGTGTTGATTGCTTCACTATTTTTATCTGTACTTTCAGGGATTTTGGGCATGTTGTTATACCGCAGAAAAGCGCTTCAAAGCGAAAGTGCAAACAAGGCTAAAAGTCAGTTTCTTTCAACCGTAAGCCATGAGATACGCACACCGCTTAATGCAGTTATAGGACTTTCGGATGTTGTACTTAACCGAGGTAAGCTTTTGCCGGAAAGTAAAAATGATATACAGCAAATCTACCATTCCGGTTCAACTCTTCTTGGACTAATAAACGATCTTTTGGACATTTCTAAAATCGAAGCCGGAGCACTTGAGCTTTTACCTGTTGAATATGATACTGCGACATTAATTAATGATACAGTAAGTCTTAATCGGGTACGTATTGGTTCAAAACCAATAGAATTTATACTTGAGCTTGACATGGATCTGCCAAAGAAACTTTACGGAGATGAGCTGCGTATAAGACAGATATTGAATAATATTCTTTCCAATGCGATTAAATATACTCACAAAGGGAGTGTAAAGTTTAAAATTAAATGTGAAATGTTAGTTGATGATGAAGTTGTACTGACACAAAATGCTGAAACAGCAAACAATAACAGAAAACCCGCTGCTCTATCCCTTATCACTTTTACGGTACAGGATACCGGCATAGGTATTCGCAAGGAAGATCTAAGCAATCTGTTTAAAGATTATTCTCAATTTGATATCATGACAAATCGTAATACAGAAGGCACAGGCCTTGGCATGAATATTACCAAAAAACTGGTCAAGATGATGGGCGGTGATATTACTGTAGAAAGCGAATACGGAACTGGTTCCATATTTACTGTATCTTTTAAACAGAATATTGCAGACAGTGAACCTATAGGAGAAAAAACTGCTGAAGAACTCAGTCTTTTCCATTATGAAAAAAGTTCTGGAGAAAAAGAATTACCCCGTTCATGGATGCCTTATGGAAAAGTACTTGTGGTTGATGATACATCAGTAAACCTCCAGGTAGCCCAGGGATTGCTTGAACCTTATGGCCTTAAAGTTGACATTGCTGAATCAGGCCCAGAAGCCATTAATTTATTTAAAACAAATGCATTTTCCTTAGACACAAAGTATGATCTGATATTCATGGATTATATGATGCCTGGAATGGATGGTATTGAGACAGTCAAGATTATACGCGAGTGGGAAAAAGAACAATTACAGGAACATCAACAGGTACCAATAATAGCACTGACCGCAAATGCCCTGGTGGGGAATATAGAGATGTTTTTGGCAGAAGGCTTTAACGGCTTTATCTCAAAACCAATTGATCTGGCTTTGCTTGATGAAGCACTTAATAAATGGGTGCGGGATAAACAAAGCCCGGAAGCACTTAAGCAGCTTGAAGAGATATTACCCAAATCTTCTGCAAATACTCAAGGCTCTCCAGTATCCAAATATGCAGATAATGCTGCATTGCCAGAAATCCCTGGTATAGATATTGCCAAGGGACTTAAACTGACTGGTAATAAAAGAGATTTTTATATAAAAATACTTGGACTTTTTGGCAAAGAAGTAAATGAGAAGCTGCCTCTGCTTAGTACCTCAACAGAAACAGCTGTATTGATCAATCATATTCATTCCATCAAAGGAACTGCCGGTTCTATAGGAGCAGATGCTTTATCAGCCAGGGCAGCAGAGCTTGAAGCAGCAGGCAAGGCCGGTAATATACATTTTCTTCATGAAAACCTGGCCAGTTTTATAGAACAGCTTAAGTTACTGGATAAAAATATCATAAAAGCCCTGGAACAGTTATAAAGAGATAATAATAAAAAAGAGACTCGTAAATATATTTATTTTCATATAATATTAATGTATGAATATTTTGGTCATAGGCGGCGCTGGTTATATTGGCAGTCATGTTGTCAGGGAATTTCTTGACAAAGGACACAAGGTAACGGTTTTTGATAACCTTTGTTTTGGGCTTAGGGAAAATCTTTTTCCAGAAGCAAAGTTTATTTATGGTACAATAATGGATTATCCGGCTTTACTGGAAGCTTGCAAAAGCGAGACCTTTGACGCTGCAATACATCTTGCGGCATTTAAGGCTGCAGGCGAATCAATGTTATTGCCGGAAAAATATTCTGTAAACAATATCTGCGGTACTGTAAATATTCTGAACGCTTTAGTTGAAACCAAAATCAAGAATATTGTTTTTTCTTCCAGTGCTGCAGTATACGGTGAACCTGAATACCATCCCATTGATGAAAAACATCCTTTAAACCCGGAAAATTATTATGGTTTTACAAAATTGGAAATAGAACGCATTATGTACTGGTACAATAAAATCAGGGGGCTCAACTGCGCCATGTTAAGATACTTTAATGCCGCAGGCTATGATGTAAAGGGGCGTATTTCTGGTCTTGAGCAAAATCCAGCAAACCTTGTTCCTGTAATAATGGAAACCGCTATAGGTATGAGGCAGCGCATGAATATATTTGGAGATGATTATGATACCCCAGACGGTACATGTATAAGGGATTATATACATGTAAGCGATCTTGCTATTGGTCATGTCTCCAGCCTGGAATATATTATCAAAAACAACAAAAACCTTACTGTAAATCTTGGAAGTGAAAAGGGTTCTTCTGTAAAGGAAATTGTCGAAGCTAGCCGCCGCATAACAGGAAAGCAGATTGATGCGCCAGTCAGCAGCCGGCGGCCTGGTGACCCGGCAAAACTAACAGCTTCTGCAAGACTTGCTTTTTATCTTTTGGGCTGGAAGACACAGCATTCTGATATTGA
>Ga0099364_10009710_pt1 | contig 13331 bp, 9 predicted proteins | sample TergutTh196P3_FD_73070 | JGI IMG/M metagenome (GOLD analysis project Ga0099364, IMG submission 73070) | Microcerotermes parvus P3 segment gut microbial communities from Pointe-Noire, Republic of the Congo - Th196 P3 | ecosystem: Host-associated > Arthropoda: Insects > Digestive system > Gut ...
GGTGAAGTAAATAATTCTCCTTGTACGTGAATTCCCTCGTAAGTAATTACCCTAGACGGGCTGCCGTTCGCCCGGAAAATAGGTATCATGCCGCGCTGCGATTATCGTCCCCACGAGGCAGACCGTGTTTCACGAAACCATCCTCATCCAGACCGGACTGGCCGACAGACCCCGGAAAAGCCGATGGCCGGCCCGTCTTGACCTGTTGCAAGGCGCCACTGGCCTTTTCCTTGCGCTCTTCATGTGGCTGCACATGTTTTTCGTCGCCTCCATCCTCCTGGGTGAGACGGCCATGTGGACGATTGCCAAATTCTTCGAGGGCTATTTCATCTTCGGCAAAGCTTACCCGTGGCTGGTGTCCTGCGTCGTCGGTTTCGTCGCGCTGATGCTTGTCGTCCATGCGCTCCTGGCGGTGCGCAAGTTCCCGATCAGTTTCCAGCAGTGGCGCACCGTCCGCGCGCACGCCAAAGCGATGCGGCACGGGGATTCCACCATGTGGTTATGGCAGGTCTACACCGGGTTCCTGATGTTTTTCCTCGCCTCGGCACATCTTTACCAGATGTTTTTCTGGCCGCAGGACATCAACCCTTACCTTTCGGCTGCCCGCTTCTGGAGCGACGGCTTGTGGCCGTTCTACCTCGTCCTGCTGCTGTCAGTGGAGTTGCACGCCGGTATCGGCCTGTACCGGCTGGCGGTCAAGTGGGGCTGGCCGAATGCGTCTCGCCAGACCCTCCAGAAAGTGAAATGGACGTTGACCGGATTTTTCCTGGTGTTGGGTCTGGTGACCTTGGCCGCATACATGAAAATCGGTTATGAGTTGCGTGACCAGGGTCGCGTGGAATATACGCCGGAATGGGTTGTGAAGAAGCAGGAAGGCGCACATCGGAATCAGGGAGACGGGCAATGAAAACGGTCATGACCGATGTGCTGGTGATAGGCGGTGGCCTGGCCGGATTGCGGATTGCCATTGCAGCAAAGAAGCGTGGACACGAGGCCGTGGTGCTCTCACTCGTCCCGCCCAAGCGGTCGCACTCCTCTGCCGCACAGGGCGGAATGCAGGCTTCGCTCGCCAACGTCACCAAGGGCGTGGGCGACAACGAGGACATCCACTTCGAGGATACGGTGCGCGGCAGTGACTGGGGCGCGGATCAGGTCGTGGCGCGCATGTTCGTCAACACCGCCCCCAAGGCGGCGCGCGAGCTTGCGGCCTGGGGTACGCCCTGGAGCCGGGTGCGCGGCGGCGATCACAATGTCATCATCAATGAGCAGAAAGTCACCCTCACCGAGCGAATGGAGGCGCACGGCCTGATCGCGCAGCGTGACTTCGGCGGAACCAAGAAGTGGCGCACCTGCTACGTGGCGGACGGAACCGGACACGCCATGTTGTATACCACCAGTAATCAGGCTATCCGCCGTGGCGTCGAGGTGCATGAACGTACCGAGGCAATAGCGCTGATCCATGATGGGGGGCGCTGTTACGGCGCGGTGGTGCGTGACCTTGTCACCGGAGAGTTGATCGCCTATCTTGCCAAGGCCACGGCGATTGCCGCTGGCGGCGCGGGGCGTATCTACAGCGCCACGACCAGCGCGATGATCTGCGAAGGCATGGGGCACGGGTTGGCGCTGGAAACCGGAGTCACGCCCCTGGGCAACATGGAGGCCGTGCAGTTTCACCCTACCGGCATCGTTCCGACAGGCATTCTCGTCACCGAAGGTTGTCGGGGAGACGGCGGACTGCTGCGGGATGTGGATGGCGAACGCTTCATGCCGCATTACGAGCCGGAAAAGAAGGAACTCGCCTCGCGCGATGTCGTTTCCCGCCGTATGGAAGAGCATATCCGCAGCGGCAAGGGCGTGCCTTCGCGTTTCGGGCAGCACTTGTGGCTGGACATCACCCTGTTGGGCCGTCATCACATCGAGCACAACCTGCGCGAAGTGAAGGAAATCTGCCAGTACTTCCTCGGCATCGACCCCGCCGAGAAGTGGATTCCCGTGCGTCCGACGCAACACTATACGATGGGGGGCGTGCGTACCGACCATACCGGTCAGTCGCCCTGGCTCAAAGGGCTGTTTGCGGCGGGCGAGGGGGCTTGTTGGGATTTGCACGGCTTCAACCGGCTCGGTGGCAATTCCGTGGCCGAAACCGTGGTGGCGGGTATGATCGTCGGCGAATTCATCGCCGATTTCTGCGACAAACCGGAAAATGGCGAGCCGTTCCCGCTCACGCTCGCGCGTGAATTCGTGCAGCGCGAAGAGGCCAAACTCGCGGCCATTCTCGACGGCGGTGGAAGCGAAAACGCGTACAGGATTCGCGCCGAGATGCAGGAGGTCATGACTCGCCATGTCGGTATTTTCCGGCAGGGCGACGAACTGCTCGCCGGCGTTGCGCACTTGCAACGCCTGCTGGAACAGAGCGCCAGAATCGGCGCTTCCAGAAAATCGCGTGCGGCCAATCCCGAATTGATGGTTGCCTACCGCGTTCGGCGCATGCTCAAAGTGGCGCTGACCATCGCGCATGGCGCTTACCTGCGTACCGAGAGCCGGGGCGCGCATTTTCGCGAAGATTTTCCCCGGCGAAACGATCAGGAATGGCTCAAACGCTCGCTGGCCTTCTGGCCGGACGAGTCGACCAACCTGCCGCGTTTCGAGTACGAACCGCTCGATGTCATGCAGATGGAACTGCCGCCAGGGTGGCGGGGTTATGGCGCGAAAGACTACATCGACCATCCGGACACGCCGCGTCGGCAGCAGGAGGTGGATGCCCTCCGCAGTCAGATGGAGGGCCAGGATCGCTTCGCCGTCCAGGAAGCCCTCATGCCTTATGCCGATAAATTGCCTGCTTCGCTTGCGGGCCGTAACGAACGGCTCGATGAGCCTCTGGAGAATGCGCAATGAGCGCCATCGACAACAACACCGACACCGCTCAAAGGCCCCGACAACGTCGGCTCCTGCGTATCAACATCCTGCGCTACGACCCGAGGGACCCCGATACGAAGCCGCGCATGCAGGAATACCGGATCGAAGAAGCCGAGAGCATGACGCTTTTCATCGCGCTGAACGAAATCCGCGAGCACCAGGAGCCGGGTCTGCTGTTCGACTTTGTTTGTCGCGCCGGGATTTGCGGCAGTTGCGCGATGATGGTCAATGGCCGTCCGCTACTGGCTTGCCGCGTGCTGACTCGCGACCTGCCCGATGAGATCACGCTCGCGCCGCTGCCGTTCTTCGAGTTGATCGGCGATCTTTCGGTTAACGTCGGCAAATGGATGCGCGGCATGAGCGAACGCCTGCAAACCTGGCTGCACGAGCGGGAGGGCGAGGTCGACATTTGCCGCATCGAAGAGCGCATGGACCCCGATCTCGCCGAGCAAATCTACGAGCTGGATCGCTGCATCGAATGCGGCTGCTGTGTCGCCGCCTGTGGAACGGCGCAGATGCGCAAGGACTTCGTCGGCGCGATCGGCATGAACAAGATTGCGCGTTTCCGGCTCGATCCGCGCGATGCCCGCACGGACGACGATTATTACGAACTGATCGGCGACGATACCGGCGTATTCGGCTGCATGTCGCTGCTTGCCTGCCAGGACGTTTGCCCCAAGTCGTTACCGCTGCAAACGCAGATCGCGTTCCTGCGCAGAAAGATGGCAACACAGGGGTTGGAAGAGGTTCCTCTCTTGAGCCGATTTATCTCCAGCACGTGCTGAGGTCCCCATCGGCGTCCTTCTGCCCGGCCTGATTGAGGGTGAGGGTGCCGCATGCGTAGGGGTCACTGCTGGCTTGCACGCCCTGGGGCGCTGCACTGAGAAGATAGGTTCGCGCTGCCTGATTTGTCAGGCTGAAGACATAGTGCCCCGTCAGATCGTTTCTGCACTGCGTTGCCGGCAGGACGGAGTCGTTTCCGTTCGTATCCTTGGCATAACTCATGTTTACGGTATGAAATCGCTCCATCGACTGTGACAATTCCAGCAGACAGGCCGCCGCCGTCGCCCGACGGGTTTTTATCATGTACGACTGATAGCTTGGCACCGCGATGAGGGCGAGAATGGAGACGACCACGAGAGCGATCATCAACTCCAGCAGCGTGAACCCCTTCTGCGTGTTCATGAATAATCCTTCAGTTGGTGATGATTTCGCGCCAGGATATCCGGCCCCTCAAGGAAGCACCTGTTATAACAGGGGGGGGGTTGCTGGATATGCCGAATGTGGCACAGTTGTTCGAATCCAGTCCGCAGACAACCAACTGACCGTTGACTATTTTGGGTTGTCCGGGACTGCCGTCGATCAATTTGCCGATTTCGATGCCTGAGAGGTTATTCCCGCCATAGGTGTCGTTAACATCGAATTGCCCGTCGCCGTTGAGGTCGAGAAAGACGTAGTTCAGCGCGTTGCCGGTTTTGGCATCAACGAAGTAGAGCCAACCGGAGCCTTTTGGGCTGCATGGGTCGCTGTCGGTGGGCGGGATGATGGTGGTAAATATGATGACGCCCTCGAAGATGATCGGCGTACTGATGACCCGTTCACCTTTGACTTCCAGGGGGATGTACCAGCCGTTGTTCATGTTGGTGTGGGTTGCCAGCGGGGTGATGGCTTTTACCGGGACGCCCCCGAGGAGGCTTGTTGCGCCGAAAACGCGCCGTTCCAGGTCGCCAGGCGTGAGCGTAGAACCGTCGTCAACCAGACCGTACAGGTTTTGCTGTTCCACGGTACTCTTGTCGGATATGCTGAGATAGCGTCCGGTTCCGAAGTAGACGAAAGGTTTTCTGCTCCCGGAGTCGACTCTGAACGTTGCCGTTGCGGGCTTTGCGGTGATCGGCTGATTCACGCCCGCATCGAGCAATCGGGTAAATGTGCCGGGGTTTTGAGTCAGGTCGAATTTCCACATCCTGCCGAGCAGATCGCCCGCGTAGGCCGATACCTGCGTGCCATCTGCTTTGATATCGGGCGCAGCAAGACCGTTGTCGAGTTCATCCGATACTTTGATGAACGTTGCGCTACCGTCAAGGATATTCACTACGCCCAGGGCAGCCTTGTTATAGCAACTGTTGTAACCGTTACCAAAGATGGCGCTGGGCTTGCCGTCGATTTCGGCGTAAGCCAGGGAACCGATGACATTGCCCAGGTAGCCCGCCGGGTCGAAATCGGAATGGGAGCAGGTCTGGAGGCCGTTGAGTTCCCACTTGACATGATTCGCCTGGAAATTCTCCGGGTTGCTTACGTCGAGTCCGTATAGCCCTTTGCCGCCGCGCCCGAGCGCGCCGACCAGAAGATACTGCTCCGGTGTCTGGGTCGGCGTCGTTACCAGGATTTCGCCATCAACGAAGAAACTGTGGCTGTTGGTGTGTTCGGCCAGCTTCGGGATCAGCATTGACGGAATATAGGCGAACTGCTCCGTGCCGGTGTCGGCATTGAAAGCGTGCAGCATACCGTCATTCGCGCCCAGGAAAATCGTCTTCCTGCTTCCGGTGTATTTGATGAAAACCGGCGTATTGTGCGGACTGTCGGCAAGCGGGGCGCGGTTTGAGGCGGCACGGTAGCGGGAACGGAACTGGCCGGGATCCGGGCCTTCATTTGCGTTGCTTCCCCGGATGTAGTCCAGGACTTTCTGGCCTTCGAGCGACTGGCTTGCGCCTCTCAGGGCGAGTTGGTGTGAGCTGTCCAGGTTGGCCCACACGAAGGAGACTCCGTTGCCGTTGCTGTTGCGGGTGAAAATATTTCGCTCGGCGGGCGAAGGCATCTGTTCCGAGGCAAACCAGACTTCCTCTTCAAGCCCGGTTTTTGAATTGATTTTTTGGGCGACGAGATCTCCTTGCCAGTCGTCGGGGTTGAAGTGCGTTTTATAGAGAAAGACATCGCCCAGGATCGGCATGGGTTGGGAAGTGCTGGCGGCCAGGTTGCCCGAGGAGGTTTTTTGCTTGCTGAGGACGGAATTGATGATGGACGACATGCCATGAAAGAATTCATCGGGGTCGCCAGCCGAGAAAAAGTCCCCGTGCCCATTCACGGCGGCGTGCAGCAAGTCGTCGATCTTCGCGGTGCTGCTGATGAAAGGATTGGGTTCGGACCAAGCCGTGAGATTGACTGAAGGGTCGATGATGGCCCTGAAAGCCTTGTTCTTATCGACGCTACCCGCCACCCCCAGGCCGATGGTGAAGGTCGTCATGTGCTGATACTCGGCGTTGTTGCGGTACTTGTCTGGCGCCTCGGGGGCAGGGGTCTTGGGAACCCTGTTGGGAATCGAGGAGGGCACGAGTTTTTTGTTCCAGTAGTACCAGGCGACATCGGCCAGTGTGTTGGCGTAGTTGTCCCGGAACGGAAAGGGGGCGTTGCCGTCCACGTTGACGTCAGCGATATCAGGGTTGGAGGCGGGATAGCTGTTCCAGTTGCCGTCTGTCATCAGAATGGTAAAACTCTTGCGGCATGCAGCGGCTTTTTCCGTGTCGCTCGTCCCCGGTCTGGTGGGATCGTCTGCCCAGGGGCCAAGGTTGCTGGAGCCGTCCGGTCTGTCGTTGCTGTCTGATCGGTCGAAGTAGCGTCCGGCTTGATCCAGCGCCCTCCTGAGCGGCGTGCTGCCTCCCTCATTTTCTGCGCGAGGAATCGAACTGACAAAAACGGGCTCGTTTCTCATGGCCGCCGGCTGGACTTTGTATAACCAGTCCAAGAACTGTTTTTTCCGCGCCTGATCGAATGTCCGTACGCCCTCTATGAGGGTGTTGACATTCCTTCCGTCTATGTCGGCACTACTATTTTTGTTGATGAGTCCCCATCCTACGCGAACGCTGGAATCGAGCTTCTCGAAAGCCCGGCCAATGCCTGCCTTGGATGCTTGATTCCGTGTGCGGTAATAGGCATACCAATTGGCAAAATTCTGCTTCTCCTCATCGGTCGTGATGAAGCGTTGCACACACAGGTCGGCGTCGTAATTGTTGGAGTCCGATGAGGCGAAAGGATAATTTTTCCAGGCGCTGGGTGAACAGACGTAATAGCTGGCTCGGCCGGCTGGAGCATCGGGGAGAAATTCAGTACTTTCGTCCGTGTCGAAATTTCCACTAATTCTGCCAAACGGAATAACACCGAAAAGCATGCTCATGTTATCGGTGGGGATGTAATCCGACTCCAGGTTGAATCTGCGATATACGGTTCCCGTGTCATCTCTGGCGTAATGTCCGTGGTCGTTCCGGGTAGCCAGGTCATAGCCGTTGAACCAGGCATCGGTGAATTTTGCGTTGCCCAGCGTGCCGTCAGTGACGAGACGTCCATCTGCGTCATACACGGCAACTCCCGGAGGGGCGGGAGGTGGTACGTATCGGGTCGCGGGGTTGTAATACGCCTTGTTGAACTCATGGGACATATAGAGTTTATAAGGAACCGCCGCAGTAGACCAGTGTTCTCCTCTTTCTGGCATAAAAAACCGATTTATTTCATCCGGCATGAATGAGGAATGCATTGAATTGGAGTCGTCATGGATGAATAAAAGATTGGCCGGAACAGCCGTGGAGACTGTCAAGGGTACGGAAGGAAAATTTACTGTCTGCGCCAGGGCGCTTCCACTATAAATTGTCATTGCCATTGCCACAGTAAGGGCCAGGGATTGCTTGCGGGGTGTCAGTTGTCGAGGGGAGTGAGGAGAAAGAATTGAAGCCTTCATATGTCTCCGGAAACCGGGGTTGTCAGCGAGGCCCGAAGACTAGCCGTGAGGCGAATCTCGATGTCGTTACTTTTTCCCGGAAACCGGAGGTTTATCTGTCTTTACGTATTGTGGTTTTTACTATTGATTGACATGGATCACGGGAGAAGGGGGCGGTCTACGTGATATCCAGGGGGGCGTAGGGGCGGCCGGCCGGTCGCCCCTACCTCACGGAAGGGGAATGTCTTCAGTTGACGATTTCGCGCCAGGATATGCGGCCCTGACCTGTGCCTTCGCTTTCGGTCGGCCCTTTTCCCAGGGAAGTGCCGAGCGCAACGCAGTTGGCCGAATCCAGTCCGCAAGTGACCAGCAATCCATTGACCATCCTGGCCTGTCCGGGCATGCCGCCGAGCAGATCGCCGATCTTGATGGCTGCGGGAGGGGTTCCGCCGATCGTGTCCTGGCTATCGAGTTCTCCGTCTCCATTGAGGTCGAGAAAGACGAAATCCAGCGCGCCGCCGGTTTGGGCATTGACGGCGTAAAGCCAGCCGGAGCCTCTGGGGTCGCAAGGGTCGCCATCGACGGGCGGGATGATGGTGGTGAATATGACCACATCCCCGTTCGGTGTTTGGATGACGCTCGACGCGCTCACGACCCGCTCGCCTTTTTCGGCCAGTTGGAGATACCAGCCTTTGACGATGTTGACGTTGCCCGCCAGCGGCGTGATGGCTTTTACCGGAATGCCGGCTACCTGAGTCGTCGTGCCGAATGTGCGCTGTACCAGGTTACTGAGCAAAAGGGTGGAGCCGTTTTCGTCGATCAGGCCGTACAGGCTTTGCTGTGCCGTGCTGCTTCTGTCAGAGATGCTGAAATAGCGCCCGGTCCCGAAGTAGAGATAAGTTTTTTTGACATCGGGGGCGGTGTTGAGCGAGGCCGCCGTGGGCCGCGCGGTGATCGGCTGACTCGTCCCCGCATCGAACAATTTTTCAGGCGTCGCGCCAGGATTCGGGGCCAGCGCGAATTTCCACATCTTGCCGCGCAAATCGCCCGCATAGGCCGATACCTTGTGGGTCGCGGTATCTTCCCAGATGTGAGGAGGTGTGAGGCCGTTGCCGGTTTCGTCCGATGCCTTGATGAAGGTTGCACTGCCGGTCTTGACATTCACGATGCCCAGGGCAGCCTTGTCCTGGCAACTGTTGTAACCGTTGCCGAAGACGGCGCTGGGCTTTCCGTCGATTTCGGCGTAGGCCAGCGAACTGATGACGTTGCCCAGGTAGGCCGAAACGGGATCGGGGTCGGGGCAGGTCTGCGGGCTGCTGACTTCCCAGGTGACATGTCCCGGCTGAAAGTCCCCTGGGTTGCTTACGTCGAGTCCATACAATCCCTTTGCGCCGCGACCGAGCGCGCCGACCAGGAGATACTGGCCCGGCGTCTGGGTTGGCGTGGTCACCAGGACTTCGCCGTCCACGTAGGAGTTGTAACCATTGGTGAGTTCGGCCAGTTTCGGAATCAGCGCCGACGGGATGTAGGCAAACTGTTCCACGCCGGTGCTCGCGTCGAAGGCGTGCAGCATGCCGTCGTTGGCGCCCAGGAAAATCGTCTGTTTCTCTCCGTATTTGACGAAAACCGGCGAGTTGTGCGGGCTGGCGCCAAGCGGGGCGCGGCCTGGCGCGGCACGGTAACGAGGGCGGAACTGTCCGGGGTTCGAGCCTTCATTCACGTTGCTTCCCCGGATGTACTCCAGGACGTTCTGGCCGTTGAGCGACTGATCCAGCCCTCTCAGGGCGTTCTGGAGCGTACTGTCCAGGTTGCCCCACAGGAAGGGGACGCCGTTACCGTTGCTGCGGGTATGGATCTTCCGCTCTGTAGGCGCGGGCATCTGTTCCGAGGCAAACCAGACTTCCTCTTCAAGCCCGGCTTTTGAATCGATTCTCTGGGCGATGAGTTCCCCCCTCCAGTCATCGGGCTTGAAGTGCGTCTTGTAGAGATAGACGTTGTCCGAGATCGAGGTGACCTGGGAGGTGCTGGCATCCAGGTTTCCGGAGGAAGCTTTTTGCGCGCTATTGACGGAATTGATGATGGACGACATGCCTCGGACGAATTCATCGGGGTTGGTGGCCGAGAAAAAGTCCCCGTGACCATTCACGCCGGTGTGCAACAAATCGTCGATCTTTTCGACGGTGTTGTTGTCGTTGACGGGATTGGGCCAGGTAATGGCTCCGATTGAAGAATCATGGATCGCCCTGAAAGCCCGATCCTTATCAATGTTGCCTGTCACCCCCAGACCGATGGTGAAGGTGGTCATGTGCGGATGCTCGGCGCTGTCCCGATACCTTGGAGGCACGGCGCCCAGCGCCTCGGGAGCCGGAGTCTTGGGAACCTTGTTGGCGATCGCGGCGGGCACCAGTTTTTTGTTCCAGTAGTACCAGGCGATGTCCGCCAGCGTGTTGGAATAACTGTCCTTGAACGGGGAGGGGGCGCTGCCGTCCACGTTGACGTTGACGATGCCCGTGGTGGTGGCGGCATCGCTGTTCCAATATCCATCTGTCATTAGAATGGTAAAGCTCTTGCGGCACGCTGCGGCTTTTTCCACGGCGGCCGTCCCAGGGCTGGCGGGATTGTCTGCCCAGGGTCCCAGGCTGGAGCCGTCCGATCTGTCGAAGTACCGTCCGGCATGATCCAGCGCCCTCCTGAGCGGCGTGCCGCCTGCATCCTTTTCGGAGGAGGAGAGCGAACTGATGAAAACGGGCGACCTGTTCATGGCCGCTGGCTGGATTTTGTATAGCCATTCAAGAAATTGTTTTTTTCGCGCCTGATTGAATGTCCGCACGCCCTGTATGACGGTGTTGACGCTCTTTCCGTCGATGGAGACGCTGTTTTTTTTGTTGATGAGCCCCCAGCCTACGCGAACGCTGGGGTCGAGCTTCTCGAAGGCTCTGCCGATACCTGCCATCGACGCATAATTCCGTGTGCGGTAATAGGAATACCAGTTGGCAAAATTCTGCCTCTCCTCATCGGTGGTGAGGAAGCGTTGTTGGCACTGGCCGGTGTTGTAGTTGGCGGCGTTCGACGTGGGGGTGGGGTAATTTTTCCACGCGCTGGACTGACACACATAATAACTGGCCTGGCCGCTCGGAGCGCCGGGGAGAAATTCAGTAAAATCATCTGCGGCGACAGTTCCCTTTATCCTGCCGTTATAAGGGGAATTATTGAAAATGACGCTCCAGTGATCGGTGGGGGTGTAATTCGTCGCTAGATTGAATCTGCGGGTGATGGTTCCAGTGCTGTCACTGACGTAATTTCCGGATTGATTCCGGGTAGCCAGATCATAGCCATTGAACCAGGCATCGGTGAATTTTGCGTTGCCCAGCGTGCCGTCGGTCACGAGACGATTATCCGCGTCATACACTGAGACTCCCGGTGGCGCGGGAGGCGGCGCATATTTGAACGCGGGGTCGTAATACGTTTTGTTGAACTCGGATGACATGTAGAGTTGGTATGGAACTTTCGATGTTTTCGGCGAACTCATCGAATACCGATGTATTTCATCCGGCATGAACGACCAATACATTGAATTTGAATCGTCATGGATATATAGCAGATTGGCCGGAACAGCCGTGGCGACCGTCAACGGTACGGAAGGGAAGCTAACCGTTTGTGCCAGGACATTTCCACTGTAAATTGCAATTGCCATTGCAACGATACGGGACAGGGGTTTCATGCGGATTGTCGATTGCCGTGGGGGATGGGTTGAAGTTTTCATGATGCTTTCCTTTTTCGAGTCGCTCCGTCGTTCATTACGGGAATCAAGCTCGGCATACGTTCGTCGTGACGGTACGACTTCCGCCGCAACGTCAAAGCGTCACGGCGGTTATCTGATCGAGAAGAGACCGGTATTTCCTAGTGGGGAGGTCTGGGCTTGGGAGGCTGAGGGGGAGTCGGCGTCGGCGTTTCCGCGCCCGAATCCTCCTCCGTCTGGTGAATCGTCAGGGCCGCTGGCGCTGCCATCGAAAAACCGTACCCAAGTGAAAATATCGTTGCCATGATGCCCGCGAAAAGGCGGGCCAGGTATTTGTGGGGAAGCGATATCCTCATGATGTGACCTCCTCGATCAACTCGGACAAGATGCTCTTATCGGGTGATGCGCTTGTTGCGTCGGCCAGTGTCGACACACAAAGGATAGTCGTGAGGCGACTTTCAAAGTCGTTACTATTGCCTGATTCCAGGGATTTATCGGCTTGTTTGTGTGACAGTTTTTAGTTGCAGGCGGCTTGAATCACGGGGGAGGAGGCCCGTGTCAGCAATACCAGGCGCTGGATGGCTGAATCGCCGCTGGCTCTCAGACAGATGCCCGCCGGAAAAGACCCTGTTGCCAACGCCGTCGTGCCGGTAGGGGAGAATTCCAGCGACAAGGCTGTCTCCTGGGCGTTGATTAAGCTGGAATAATCGCCTTCGCGCAACAGGTTGTTATTGTCATCGTGTACATGCCATTTTCGTTCATCGAGCTTCAGCGAAACCACCCGCTTGGTGCGAATGGCTTCGGAACGGGCATACTGGATGTCCACGACGAGATTGTCGGCCGCGCTGCGAACCGACATGTTACGAATTGTGGTTTTGAACGAGGGAACCGCGACGGCTGCGAGGATGGCAGCGATTGCGATCACGATGAGCAATTCGGTCAGGGTGAACCCGCGCGTCCGTCCGTCAGGATGCGTTGAACGGATAATGCGCGTGGACAACGTACGTTTCGTGGAAGAAGTCATATCGGTTCTTACGCCTGAATTGGTGTCTGGAAAGTGTTGTGACATTTTGGCACGATGTCAAGGACGATTGGAACGGGCGTCTTCATCCATGATAATGAACCTGGTCGAAGGGGGTGAAAATGCCACAAAGAATAGAATTTCTGCCTGTTTTGTGTGGGCTGTGGTCGGGGGTGAAGTGATCGAAGCGCATGAAATCGTTGGCAGGCTGCGGGGGCGGTTGGCGCGGATTGAGACGGGATCGGGTAATCCCGGTATTGCGCCGACTCCCTTCATCGGTGACTGGCCTGGCGCGGGGGGCGCACAGCCTCGCCCGGCGGCGGTGCTCGTACCGTTGGTGCTGCACGAAATCCGCAAAGACGGCCCCACCGTGCTCTTTACCCGACGTACCGATCATCTGTACCACCATCCGGGGCAGATCAGCTTTCCCGGCGGCGGCATGGAGGAGGGGGACTCCTCCGCCGAAGAAACCGCTGTGCGCGAAGCGCAAGAAGAAATCGGCCTCGTCCCGGAACGGATCGAGATCATCGGACGCCTGCCGGATTACACGACCGGAACCGGCTTTCGCGTCACCCCTGTGGTGGGACTTCTGCGTCCGCCGATCGAGTTGAAGCTCGACAGTTTCGAGGTTGCCGAGGCGTTTGAAGTGCCGCTCGCGCATTTTCTCGATCCCGCCAATCACCAGAAACATGCCATTCAACTTAAGGACGGCAGAATACGCCATTTTCACGCCATGCCCTATGGCGAATACTTCATCTGGGGCGCAACGGCGGGCATGTTGATGACGCTCTACCGTCTGCTCACTAAGTAAGACAAGCCACTGCGCATTTATGCATCAACGTGAGTTTTGCCGCTTGCATCTTGTTTTCGCATACGTAATCTCACGAATTGACAAATTATTGATGAATTGACCCATTTGAAACAGGGAGAGTCATTAGATGAGGTTGAAT
>Ga0099364_10005295_pt2 | contig 13330 bp, 13 predicted proteins | sample TergutTh196P3_FD_73070 | JGI IMG/M metagenome (GOLD analysis project Ga0099364, IMG submission 73070) | Microcerotermes parvus P3 segment gut microbial communities from Pointe-Noire, Republic of the Congo - Th196 P3 | ecosystem: Host-associated > Arthropoda: Insects > Digestive system > Gut ...
TTCCAGACGGTTCAGCATTAAAGAGGGAAGCGATTAAATTGGCCACGACTGCCAAAATGAACGCCACACGAGTTTATCAACTCCTCGAAGAGAAATATGGGAAGCTGCCGATTAAATTGCGAGCCTTCCAACTGTGGCTGGAAAAACATACTGCGATTCTTCCCGGTCGTCCTATGGGATCGAAAAAGGTAAATTGCCCCGGCAGTTCTTCCCGTAAAAAGGTGTCAAAATAATGCGCAATTCCATTGTGAAGAAATCCATCGTTCGATTCGTGGAATGTGCCGGAATTTTCGGTGTAGGAGCAGAGAGCGATCATCCCTTGCAAATGAGCGGAAAGGGTCTATCTCTACACTACTATCCTATACTCCTTCAATACTTCCAGTCTACATCACTGTTTCCCAGAGACAGATAGATTTGAATCAATTCTAGGAATAGAGAACATTGTAGTTTTGAAATCAATAGAAGGAATGTTTCACGGAGTAAAAATACTTCCCCTGAATTGGGAAACTATTTCCCCAAATTGGGAACCTATTTTTTTGTCGTTGAAGGATTGCGTGGTATTTCCGGTTCTTCGAAAAGAGACATATCTGACAGATGAGAAAGAGTAAAGGTTATCCTCGAATCGAAAAATGCTTCTTGGAATTCGACGGTGCTATTTTCGATTTGGAAGTTTGGTTTCCTTTCTCTGAAACTCCGGTGGAAAGTTTGGAGAGTAGGGGAAAAAGTGTAATTGCTATGGATCGATGTTTTCCTGTTTTTTCAAATTTTCTTTCGATGAGTGAAAGTTTGCCTGTTTGTTTTTTCCGATTTTACCCTTCCGTTTTTATATTGTGTAGACCTGTCTTGTGCAGAATGTTTTTGACGTCGTGAATCAGGAAGATATTTTTTTCACAAGTTAGAGATTGAGTTAGTTCTTCCTCAGCAGCGGAAAGAATAGTCACCTTGTGATGTAAAACCGGCAAATTTGCCGGTTTTGGTTTTCTGCTCGTTGGATTGATTATTCTTCAAGGTCGGCAATCCAATGTTGAATCGTGGTATGGGGAACACGGACAAAATGTTCTTCCAACAATTTGCGACTGGCACCACGGAGGGACATATTCTCGTTCTTGACGAGGTGAATAGCAAGATCGACTACTCGTTTGGTATAATGTCGTTTAGGACCAATTCCCCATTTGGCAAGGTCTTCATTGAAGTGTCCCCGGCAACACCTTTTACATTCGTAGACGGGAAAAGCAATTTCAATTTCGACAGGGCGTCCGGTTTTGGAATCTCGCAGGTCTCGTGGTTTTCGTGTTCCTGTTCCCCGGCGAGGAGCCGTCCGTCCACATTGCGGGCAGACAGCCGATGTATTCTTCTCGCCAACCTCCCATTTCTTTTTGTCAACTGGCGGCGGATCGCTTGGCATAGCTGGATTCGGTTTGACTGTTAAAGATCATCAAATTAGAAATGTATGCAGGCTTGCCAGTTTTTTGGGGGAGCGTTTGGTTGCCTACGAAACATCGCCAAATATCCCTTTGTACCAAATTACTTGCAGAAAAATCGCTAGGAATCCCCAGAAACGCGACTTGCAGTTTTTTTGACCTTCGATACCTGTTTCGCGGCGTCGCGTTAGGATCGATGCTAGGGGCTTAAAATCGATACCCAACTGTACCAAAAAGCAGGCAGGTTTGAGCCTTTGTTTTACGGTGTCTGAGAAAAGCACTTTTCCAATATCCCAAGCAGCGAGCAGGCGCATCTCGCTTCTTCCCAACCGCCGGAAGGTTGTAGGCAGGTTGTCAACTTGACATCGGTCATCGACTCAACACTGGAAAGATTCGTCCGTATTTCCCAAAACCGGCAAATTTGCCGGTTTATTCTCTACAAATTTAGTGGTGTTCCGGATTTCTCTGTGTAGAGTGGCTGACACTCGCAATTGAAAAAGTTGGGCAATGCGCGGCAGCACTTCTCGACGGCAGGTCTGGAAGTTCATAAATCCAACGGACGGCATTGCCGAACTTCTTCCGGCTTCCTCAATATTTGGAGTAGCGGTATTCGGCGATCCTTTCCAAAACTTCTACGGAACTCCAAGATCAAAACTGAACCGCTACAACGTACTGTTTCCATTGTATCGGCGAACAGATACTTCGGTCAATCCCCTACATCGGAAAAACAGAAGGAATTCCCAGACCGACAATTGAATCGGAAGCGATTGGGAAGGCATTGACCGCAGCATCTTCCAGCCGGTAAAATGGGAAGAGTTCAGTCGGCGACGGCTGGCGAGATTTGCTCTCTGGAAGACTTGGATGTCTGTAATATGATGGAAAAAGAACGTTTTTTAACTCTACATTATACGGCACGAGTCTGGGATGGAACCGGGCAGTTTCCCGAACCGGTACTCTATGAGCCGGATAACCATTTGCTCTATTCGATTAGGGTCGGCAAACTGACAGATGAAGAGGTAGCCGATTTTCTACAATCGGCGGACATTGAGTCAAAGCCACGATTTTACCATGAGAAGGGTCGTTTTTATCCGTGCGCTTTTACTTTACATTCCGTGGATACGGAGACGCCGGAACAAAGACAAGCACGAAGAATCGCAATGGTGAAGTACAAACGAGACGACAGATACATGCGAGACTACCGGTCTTCGTATGACAATGTAGTGCGTTTATTCGACGAGCCAAAATTAGAATGGGAGATATTGGCACCTTCTCTATTAGTCAAAGCGTCAATGGTCGGAACGTCTATCAGGCGAGAACGGAAACGTGGACAGGACAATGGTAAATCTAAAAAAACACAAACGAAGATGTCGCCTCAAACGGCAAAATCGGGAAAGGAACGTGGGCGTCCGGAATCGCCACGCGCCGAAACTTTTTTGAAATGGGACGCCGAAGGTACGAAACCGGCAGCGATTCGAGACCGTTGGAATGAATTATCGCATTCGGAGAAAATGAAGATTGATCCGAAAAATCCGTCAAGGTACGATGATCTGAAAAAGGGACGTGATGAGATACGAAAACTCATCGAACGGCGACAAGAAAGCCCTACACTCTCTCGATAAACGCGGACGAAAATCGACGCTCGCGGACGAAATAGAGCGGACGTAAATGCCGCTCGTTCTTTTTCTTGAAATTTTTTTCGAGAGCGATGTCCGCGATACTCTGATGGTTCGCTCATTCAATAGCGGACGAAAATCGGTCTCCGTCAGTTTTTTATTTGTTTCGTCCGTGAAGCGTCGCGTATACTCTTTATAGATTTGCCGCACATGTGGTCGCGTCGACCAACATTCAATATCGGCAATTCGAGCATTGTGCCAAGCAAAGAGGACTTGACGTTATGCCTCACAAAACTCCTCTCAATAGAAAGGGTCATACAATGACTACTGCTAATTTTGTAACGAAATCGAAGGTGAACACGTCTGCGAAAGCAACGCCTTTGGTTACTGCTGGTGAAATTTCCAACAAAACATCCAAGAGAAAGGAGAAAGTTATGAAAAGCAGTGTGACGATTGAGAAAGTATCCTTGAAGGAGATACTGTTGATGGAGGTTGCAGAAGTCACCACCAATTCAGTCGTGATATTTGTAACATTAGCACCTGAAACCAAAGACTGGTATGTTGCCTGCCCATCTTGTGGTTATCGATGGCACCATGAAAAAAAGCCGAATAAAGCGAAGCCAATGACCAGAAAGGTCAGCATCGGCGGCTTGTTGCCGGGAACGGAGTATACGATTACGGTGGGTACTCTCACATCAAAAGAGACCATCACACAGGAAACTCTGCCGGAGGTGGAGCCGAAAACATGGATGTTATACGCAATCACCGCTGGCTATGGGTTAAATTCGCGTTCGTTTGACCCAAGATATGAAGGTTTGATTGCGACAGGCAACCTGTTGGAATCCGTGAGGGGATATGGCGAGAGCGTTACAAAGGATTTCGCGGCTCTAATGAAATCCGAAGGTGAGACTTCTGGCGGTTATATTATCGACGTTACCAATGCTGGGCAGAATAATATTGACCCTGATTGTCTTGCGTATGTGGACAAAGATGGGTCTTTCGGCTGCGTTAGCGATAGGCGTAAAACGCTGGAAACTCGCTGGAGAACAAGAAACGATCCCCATGACCCGGATAATTTTCGTTACTTCCTGTATATGGCTCCTGACGGCAAAATCGTGTGGATTGTTGCTTTTACGGATGATGAAGAACCTGAAGCCTAAATCCTTTCTCAGTCCTGGGATTCGGCACAAAATCCGATTCTCAGGCTGTCTCGTATTGGCAAGGCTTTACCTGTTGACAATTCTAATTTGGGTTTAACGAAAGTTCGCTGCGTCGGCGAGCTTTCAATAAAAGTAGGCGGCGAGTTAATGTCCGACTCTCTGCCGATATAAACAGGACAGATAAGGAGTTTAGTTATGAAGAAGTCAGTTTCTGGTGTTTCGGACAATTTCGGGTTTGTCGATGGCAATGTCATGTCAGCCTTCGAAGCGGGCGATGCTCTGAGGGCGATGATGCGATCCATTGAAAAATTGTCCAAGAATCAGATCATTGCCGCGCTGCAAGGATTTGGGTACGAACCGGAGGGCGGTTTTGCGAGAACAAGTAAAAAGTTGCTTGCCAAAGAACTGTTCTACAAAAAAGTCGTCGGGACTAAAATGACCATCATTTTCGGTCACGGTTACAGTAACTAATCACCCAATCCTCAATCCGGAGATTTGGCATTCGTACCGGTTCCCCATTCATCGAATCATATATGGTTCGATGGAAACGCCGCAATTCGCAAGACTGCGGCGTTTTTCTTTGCGCTGATCGGCAAGACGCATAATCATCCGAAGTCGATCTTTCTTTGCATATAAAAGTTACTAAAATTTTCGATTCGACTATTGACTTGAAAATGATTTCTGATACAATAAATAGTATAGATTGGAGCGATAGCCACTCACACGACAAGGAGAAAATTATGTCGCATATTGCTGTAATCAAAGTCGAAATCCGCGACTTGGAAGCCATCAAATCGGCGTGTCGTCGATTGAATCTCAAAGAACCCGTTCTCGGAACCGCCACGATTTTCAAGACGGAAATCGAAGGCGTCATCGTCGAACTGCGGGGATGGATTTATCCCGTCTGCTGCGTTCTCGAAACCGGCGAGATTAAATTCGATCATTACAACCAGCAGTGGGGTGACGAAAAACACCTTCATCGCTTCGTTCAAATGTACGGAGTCGAGAAAGCCTCACTCGAAGCCCGACGCAAAGGCTACAGCGTTATCGAAACGCCTCTCTCCGACGGGTCCATTAAACTGACGGTCAACGTCGGAAACGGAGGTGTGCTGTGAACAAGACCATCGAAATCATCATTTCGCCGAAAGGTGAAACGAAAATCGAGACCCACGGATTCACAGGCTCGTCCTGCTCGGACGCCTCGCGGTTTATCGAATCGGCTCTTGGTCGCAAAACGGCGGAGCAATTCAAGCCGGAGTATTTTCAGACCGAAAACCTTCAACACAAGGAACTCGTCCAATGTTGACAAATACTTTACGTAACTATATCGATGCCGCCTTTTCCGGTTTGTGGATCGAGAGTTACGAACCACTTGAAGCCATCCGCGAAATGACGGAACTGTGCAAGGCGGAGTCGTGGAATCTTGTAACGTGGAACATCGACCAAGGTTTCACGGGAACCGATACAATAGCGTCCGATCCGTTGTCCGCCGTGAAAGCAATCGGCAACCTCGACAACAGCGAAACGCCGCTCTTGGTCGTGCTACAAAATTTCCACAGGTTCCTCGGCTCCATTGAAATCGTCCAAACACTGGAACGGCAAATCCAGGACGGTAAAACAACTCGCACGTTCGTTATTGTTTTGAGTCCCGTCGTGCAAATACCCGTCGAACTTGAAAAACTGTTCACGGTCATTGAGCACGAATTGCCGAACAAAGAGCAGTTGAAACAAATTGCGACGGAAATTATCGCCGACGATGAATTACCGGATGATGTGACTCTGCACCGAGTCATCAATGCCGCCGCCGGAATGACAAGACTTGAAGCCGAGAATGCTTTTTCGTTATCGATTGTCGAACACGACAGCTTGTCGCCGGAAACAATTTGGCAACTGAAATCGAACATGCTGAAACAATCATCGGCTCTGTCTCTGTATCGCGGCGAAGTGCCGACACTCGGCGGTCTCGATAATCTCACTCATTTTTGTAATCGTGCGCTGACTTCGACAGGACACAACGAAAAGGCGAAGGGCGTGATGCTTCTTGGGATTTCTGGAAGCGGCAAGAGCGCGTTCTGTAAACGCCTCGGTCATCTCGTCCATCGTCCTACGCTCGTTCTCGACGTTGGTGGTCTGATGGGAAGTCTGGTTGGACAAACAGAATCGGCACTCCGCAAGGCTCTGAAGCAGATCGAAGCAATGTCGCCGTGTGTCGTGATGATCGACGAAATCGAAAAGGCGATTACGACCGGCGGCAATGACGGCGGTGTGTCCACTCGAATTCTCGGTACGATTTTACAATGGTTGAACGATAGAGAGTCTGATTCCTTCGTTGTCTGCACGGCGAACGATATATCGAAACTTCCACCGGAACTGTGCCGCGCCGAACGCTTTGATGGCATTTTCTTCGTCGATCTACCCGACCGGTCCGCAAAGGATCAGATTTGGTCGATTTACGAACGAGAATATGGTCTCGAAAATCCAAAGCATCCCGACGACGAAGGTTGGACGGGCGCGGAGATCAAGGCTTGCTGTCGTTTGTCAAAACTGCTTGATGTATCGTTGATCGAAGCGGCGCTCAATATCGTTCCCGTTATCGTTGCGCGATGCTACAAGCCTACACGACAAGCAATGATGTTGCGAAATTCGTCGACGAAGCGTGGAACCGTGCCATGCAATCGGAGCCGTGCGAGTTTGATTCCGTCGAACAGGAAACGAAGTCGAAAAATCAAGTCGTCGATGTTATCAAGGCATACATTGCCGAGATTGATATTCCCTGTGAACAACCGATTGCCGTCGAAAGGAAGTTTGAAACTCCGCTCATTGATCCACTGACCGGCGAGGATTTCGGTATTACGCTTGTCGGTGTCGCCGATCTCGTTCTCGAAGATGCGGAAAATGGACCGGTAATCGTGGATTTCAAAACGGCATCCTCGTCATCATCGACAACGAATTGCGAATTGTCGCACGAAATCCAACTGTCTGCTTATGCTTATCTTATCAGAACATTCTACTGTTACGACGAGTCGGCTTTGGAGATTCGCCAGTTGGTCAAGACCAAGAAGCCGAAAATCGTGACGCACCGATTCCCGCCGCGAACAGACGAACACTTCGAGCGGTTCTTCGATATTGTGCGAGAATTCCTCAATGCTCTTGACAGGGGCATCTACAATCCGAAGCCGTCGTGGATTTGCGGTTCACTCTGCGAGCATCGTGATTCGTGTTCTTTAACCATGCCATCTTCCTCTCACAACAAGGAGCCGAAACAATGCAACGCTGTCCCATCGTCCGTCATTGGCGGTTGATTCCTCCGAATCGGTACAAGTATTTGTGGATGGTCTATGTCACCGGAATAGACATTTCACAACACTGTAAAAACTGCCTGCTGGGTATGAGTAGCAAGAAGTTCAGCAAGGGATGGCGAGACGGTTACACTGACAAGCCGCCGATAGAATTGAATGAGTGCGCTAATCCGTACTACTATTATATCTGTGGGGGCACTTGGAATTTTGACTGGAATCTCCATTTAGCCCTTGTCCACTCGCCCGGCAAGATTTTGGAGTACCGAACTGCCAGTGAAATTTGGGTGATCGAGAATGTGAAGCGAATCGAAATCTCGGAATCCTTTGTCGATCCGAGAGACCCCAATTATGGCAATCCGGAGTACCGATGCCGCAATTGGTGGTTCGCCCACTACGCCAAACGCCGAATCGAAAACGGTGGTAACTGCCAGAAACTGCTGTTCTGACCGGCAATACCGCCTCCCCTTTCGCCACAGGGGAGGCGGAAATTCTTCGGAAAATTCTGCTCGACTCTTGACTCCAAAATTCCCAACGGTACAATAGAGCGAAATTTGGTTGATTGCGCAAGTTTTTCGCCGTCGTACCTCCTGCACAACCCGGCTTTGCCGGTCGGAGGTCAGATAAATTCCTGTAAGGCATGCGTTTCTCTTTGTGGGAACGTTCATGTACAGGAACTTGCGAGTTTCGTGTGGACGGTTCCCAATCGTTTACATCAGTCGCGCAGGCTAATGCGCGCCCTCTGGTTGTGCGGAGGAAACTCGTTAAGCGGCGAACTTGGGCGTTCCCTCTTTCTTTGAAGTCGGATCGCCTTCGCTTGCCGATCTTTCGTTTCCTCGTCCCTGATAATATCACGGAGTATATTGGAATCAAGAGTCTTTTCACAAGATTCTTGGAATTTTCGCTCCGGAAAATTCAATCTAATCGGAAAGATCAACAATGGCAAACTGGTTTTACATCAACAAGAGCGGCGAAAAAGTTGGACCGATTTCGACAGCGGCTCTGAAAGCATTAGCGCAGCAGGGAGTCATCTCGCCGGAAACTGTTATCGAAAATCAAAACGGACGCTCCGCCAAAGCGGGACAAGTGAACGGCTTGGAGTTTCCACTGCCAGTCACCCCTGCGCCACCTGCTCCTATTATTTCTCCACCTGTTCAATATCCTATTTCTGTCCCACATAATACTGCAAATGACGCCAAAACCAGTGAAATTCCAAAAATATCATTTCCAATAGTGATGAAGGATTCCAACTTCAGTGACCTGAAAGTATTTGAGGATAATGTGCTTATCGCAAAGAAACAAGTACATTATCACAATATATCAACAATCAAATGTGAAATAACGGGTCATTCGAAGGGGGTTGCAAAATGGTTTGCAAAGGTAAGATTTCTTGTTTGTGATAGAGGTGGCGAAAAATATGAATTGTTGTTTAATTACGCTCAGTTTTCAAGTGTGCAGGCGTGCTGTGATTTTATTGAAAAAAGAGCAGCCGGATTGAGTACAACCGAATCATTAGCCTCTTTGGCAACCAAGTTACCGACGGTGCCTCAATGGTTCATCTGTGGTTGCCTTCTTCTAATTCTTTTGATGGCTGCGGCTTGCATCGTAACGGTAATTTCGATGCCACCACCGAAGAGCGACTTGGAAACACAACTTAGAATTGCCGCAGAGGATAGCGTTCGCCAGCGGTTGAAATATCCCAAGGAAGCCGTCTTTGACTGGTCAAAAATTGTTACAAAAACAAAAGATGATGGTAACGTCCAAAATTTCACCGTACAGGGTACAGTTAAAACACAAAATGCGTTTGGGGCAACCTACACGCAGAAATATATCGTTCTATTTGTCTACTACAAGGACAAAGACGGGTACAAGGTAGTCAGTTGCTTGCTAGACGATGATGTTCGTTAATGATATGGGCGAGACGTTGAAAAAATTTTTATCAAATAGCAATAGCCTATTTGTTTTCCGTCCAATTATCACCCAAGGAACCTTCTATGCGACTCATTTCATGGAACTGTCATTTCGGAGGCTTCGAGAAAGAAAAGATCGAAGCCGTTCTGCCGTTGAAGCCTGATGTCCTCGTCGTTCCCGAATGTGAGCAAGTGGAAAACTCCTCGACTCGGCATTGGATCGGCGACGAAACGGGATTCGGGCTTGCCATTTATACATTCGGCGATTATCGATTGAGTCCGTTGGATGCTCCCGATCCGAACATTCGATTGGTCTTGCCGTTCAAAATCAGTAACGACAAAACAGACTTCACGTTGTTTGCCGTTTGGACGAAAGACAACAAAAATGTCTCCTACGTGATGCAAACGTGGAACGCTTTGCAGAAGTACGAAAAACACCTCGCTGATGAGCGGGTGGTCCTTGCCGGTGATTTCAATAGCACTCCGAAGGTTAAGCCGGATTCGGAATCTCGCGATGCCGAAGGGAAGGCTGTCGATCACAACCGAATCGTCGAATTTCTCGCCGCCAAAGGAATTCACAGCGTTTATCATTGGCACGTCGACGAACTGCACGGCGAAGAAACACAACCGACGTACTACCATCAATGGAAACAGGAGCAACCGTTCCACCTCGATTACTGTTTTGCCTCGGACGCTCTGGCAAAGTGTGTCAAAAATGTCGAAGTCGGAGCGTATGACGATTGGGTGCAATCCAAACGGAGCGACCACGTTCCACTGATCGTCGATTTCGACCTGTAATCGACAGTCTGTTCTTTGTTGTATTGCTACCGTCTCTATGAATCAAATTATATCCCCTTTCTCGCTTCAAACATCAACCCAAGAACCTATGACTAACTTTTTCTACACTGATGCGAATGGTCAAAAACACGGACCGATCAATGACCAGTTGCTCCGAGTATTGGTGACGCAAAACAAAATCCGACCAGATACCTCGCTGGAAACAGACACCGGCTATAAAGGTGTTGCCGGACAAATTCCCGGTTTGTTCGTCGCCACGCCACCACAACCCCCGCCTCCCATCCAGCCACCAATCTCTCTCGGTGTTCCAGTACCTCCTCAAAGCGTTTCAATGCCTAACGATAAAGATGAGATCATCGAATTTTCTGCACGACCTGATTGGTTGCGAGGTTATATCGGTGTTCATCTTTTCTCTGGTTTCCTTCTTTTTTGCGCTTGTATGCTCTTTGTTGCGGCTGTTTGGACAAGGATGGAGAAACTAAGAGGAATAGAAGAAGGTGAAAACGTATTTCCAGAGGCAATGGATGAGGCTGTACGTTATCTTATTGCCACAGGTGGAGGGTTAATCCTATTGGTCGCCTTTGTATGCCTTTCCGTATGGCTTGTTTGTATCTCAACAAAACTCACCATTACGAGCAAAAAAGTAATTTTATGGAGAGGAATTTTTTCACGGACAGAATTTGAATTACTCCATTCGCATATTCAGAGTGTTATCATCCACCAAGGATTTTTACAAAGGCTGGTAGGCGCCGGTTCTATTCAAATAGCCTCTGCCGCCACAAGTGGCGGAGCGGCGGTATTCGCTATCGCCTTCCGTAATCCTGATTTGATTAAGAAAATGATCCAACGTCATCAACAAGAATACTCTGATTCACTTTCGGTGAGGTAATCGGCAATCTATTCTCCTCTCCGCCTCGGCGAGTTCCGCTCACCGGGGCTTTCTTTTTGTCCGAAATCGACTGAAAACCTCCATCGGATATAGTGAAGGCAAGGCATTCCGTCTTGTCGAACAATTCTTGTCAGAGGAGAATAAAATGACAGAAAAGAAAGATGTCGGATCGGAAAAGATTGATTCGTTCAACAGTCGTCTTCGTCAAGCCGTCAAGAGTGGAGACATCGAGGCGCTGAGAACTTTGTTCGCCGTGAAAAATTATGTGAATGTGAAAGATGCCAAGGGTAAAACGGCGTTGAATCATGTCGCAATAAGTCCTGACCATACGGAGATCGCCGCCTCTTTACTCGAAGCTGGCGCAGATTGTTTGTTACGGGACGGCGAAGGCAAAGACGCCAGAGAGTATGCAAGCGAGGGAAAGAACAGCGAGGCGGCTGAATTGATGTGTAGGTCTTTGGGAATGACGCCTCTCCACCGTGCGGCAGAGAATGGCGATCTCGTAGCAATAGCGACTCTGCTTACCAAAGGAGCCGACATTGAAAGCCGCGATAACACCGGTCTGACGCCATTGTCGTATGCCGTTCTTGCCAAGGAAACGGAAGCCGTAAAATTTCTGCTTCAAAAAGGAGCGAATATCAATAACGATAATGCTTATGGCGTGTCGGCACTTCACGCTGCCGTCGTGGAAGGTGAAATCGAAATACTGAACGCACTGCTCGACTACAGCGATGTTGATTTGAAAGGCTATCTCGGTGTGACTCCGCTTATGGCTGCTGTTCAGAAAAACAATGTCGATGCCGTGAAATTGCTCCTTGAACGTGGAGCCAATGTCAACGCTTGTAACGATCACGGCTATTCATTGCTTCACATGGCGGAGGACACCGAGATTGCAGCAGTGCTACTCGAAGCCAGTGCCAAGATCAATACTCGAAATGTCTTCGGACAAACTCCACTCCACTTTGCCGCCATTCACTGCAATGCAGAAATGGTGATATTTTTGCTCGAAAAATATGAAAGCGAAAATGTCGAGGATGAGTTACCTGATGATTCCGACGATCCACCATTGTTCGATCAATCGGCGGGAGTGATCGGCAATAAGAATTACGAGAATATCAAGGCGATTATCGACGATCCGAACTGTCGCCGTTGGTGTTGTGTCGTCACTGCCAAACCAGTAGCAGGAAAGCCGTCAAAATTCTTTCGTCCTTACCATACCGAGGCAGTTTTGTTCTGTGTCGGTTACGCCGCCGACAAAGATTCATTCACCGAATTAGTGAAACGGTTTATGTTGGGCTACAATGTCCATTACCAAATCGGTGAATGCCACGAAAGCCCGGTCGGTTCTCTCCGCGAGGAGGTGGAATTGACGTGTATCGAACACGAAATTGCGGCATTGGAGGCTTATCAGGCAAAGCAAGTCAGTAGCCCCGCTGTATATTTGTACGTTCCTGCTATTCTTCGATTCGGTCGCAAAGCGGAATCTGCCTGACAGTCACTTTCGCCTTTCCGACCTATCGTTTTTGGCGGCAGGTCGGAAAGGTGTTTGGAACGACTGGAAGGGACCACCAAACACGTAGGACTTTTCACGTTCATTGTTCGCCATCACTTCGGCTCTGCAGACGCCCTCTGTCGATCCTTGCTGACTCATCGACGCATTGGCAAGTTTTTGCATTTTGTCAAATGTAGAATTATTCGCTCTCATTTTGGAACTCCTGCGTTTGTTTGTTGGTTGGTTTTACGTATTGCATTATATCCGTTGGGAAAATTCTGTCCCAAAGACAGATTTCGATGATTCTGCTACACTACGGCTTCGATGGTTTTTCAAAAACGAATATAGGAGGATTTACAATGATGGTGAGAGCAAACAATTCAACGTTTGAAAAATTGCAGGCGAACCAGAACGCCAGTTTCAGGAATTCCGGTATGGCAGTCTTCAACGCCTCGAAGGAAGAATGGTCTTCGATGATTGAAAAAATGAAGAGCGCGAGCAGTGCTGCGTTCGCTGCACGAAAGGAAGCATCGGATTTGCTCAAGGCAGCAAATAAGATGGTCGGCGAAACAGATAAGGAAGGCGACGATTGGGACCGCGATTCAGCGATCCAAGCAATGCAAGACTTGGCACAATCGGCGGCGGACGGTCAGTTTCAAGCGGTCGAAGCCGTCAAAGCCAGAAAAGCCAAGGAAGGCAAGCCGTGAAAACTAATCTCTTTTCGCCTCGGTGAGTTCGCCGAGGCGTTCTT
>Ga0099364_10009711_pt1 | contig 13330 bp, 6 predicted proteins | sample TergutTh196P3_FD_73070 | JGI IMG/M metagenome (GOLD analysis project Ga0099364, IMG submission 73070) | Microcerotermes parvus P3 segment gut microbial communities from Pointe-Noire, Republic of the Congo - Th196 P3 | ecosystem: Host-associated > Arthropoda: Insects > Digestive system > Gut ...
ATTTTTTTCTTAAGGAAAAAATGGGGGGAATGAATTTAAAAAATCCCCCCTCCTTAAAAAAAGGTTTTTTTTAAGGGGTTTTGGGGGGGGGGGGGGGTAAAAGTCAAAAATTAAAAGATAGCGCAACAGAGGCGCTAAAAAGTGGCTTTTTGCGCCTGTTTTGATATGGGTGTCTGATGATGAAAAAAGCATACTATTTTACATTACAAAAACGCGGCAAATGTATAAAGATTTTTGAAAAAAAAAGGCAAAATGAAAAAAAATGTTAAATAAATTTTTGAACACGACATAATTTCAAAATTTTCAGAATTTTACATATTTTTGAATATGTAAATTATGTAAAAATTATGTAATTCTGTGAATTGCGTCATTGCGTTTTCGCGCGTCATTGCGGGCTTGACCCGCAATCACCTCAAAAAAAATGATTTTTTTTCAAACAATCATTTTTTCTATCGGAATCACAAGAATACCTTCTGCTCCCAGCGCTTTCAATTTTCCGATTATTTCCCAGAACATGTCTTCTTCAATAACCGAATGTATCGAACTCCAGCCTTCTTGCGCAAGCGGCAGTATCGACGGGCTTCTCATACCGGGAAATATCCGTATTATTTCTTCAACGCGGTCGTTGGGAGCGTTCAAAAGTACATACTTTTTCCCTTTGGCTGTCTGCACTGCATCAAGGCGGAAAAGAACCTCGTCGAGTATGGTTCTTTTTTCGGCGCTCAAGGCGGGATAGCCTATTAATAAGGCTTCCGACTTCATTACCACTTCTACTTCTTTAAGCCGGTTGCTGACAAGAGTGCTTCCCGAACTTACGATGTCGAAAATAGCGTCGGCTAACCCTATTCCCGTAGCAATTTCAACCGAACCGGTTATAACGTGTATGCCTGCTTCGATGTTTTTCGATTCCAAAAAATCACGCAGAATACCCGGATAGGACGTCGCGATTTTTTTTCCGTTGAACCATTGCAAGCCGTTGTATTCTTCACTTTTGGGAATGGCTAACGACAATCGGCATTTGCTGAATCCGAGCCTTTTGACGATGTTGGCGTTCTTTTTGCGTTCTATGTATTCGTTTTCGCCAACCACGCCCACGTCGGCTATGCCGTCGGCAACAGCCTGCGGTATATCGTCGTCGCGCAGAAAAAGTATCTCTACCGGAAAATCCTTCGCAGAAACCAATAACGTGCGCTTTTCCGAATTTAGCCGTATACCCGCTTCCGCAAGCAACGCAAGCGTTTCTTCGTGCTGACGACCCTTTGCCTGTACTGCTATTCTTAAAACTGTCATTTGTCTAAAAAACAATATTTTGCCTTTGCTTTATCTATTTCGCTCCAGCGGTTAGTTTCAAAGGTAATAGTTACTATGCACGACGTACGTATTTCATTGACTTGCGCTCCAAATCTGTTTGCAACATACGTCAGGTCGGGATTGTGTCCCACAATCATCACACTGTTAAGGTCATCGGGCAAATTTTCTAAAATACTGTATGTTTCCTTATCGCCGTGCGAATACAGGTCTTCGTTTGCCAGCACCTTTTCGTGCGGATAACCCGTTACACGCGCAAAAATATGCGCAGTATGCAGGGCGCGGGTCGCATAACTCGAAATAATCAACTCGGGAACAGGATATTGTGCAAGAAATTTTCCGGCAACCTGTATATTGTTTAAGATACCCTTTTCGGTAAGAGGTCGGTCGTCATCGTTGATATACAGGAAGTTCTGTAACGCTTTACCATGACGGACAATATGTAATGTTTTCTCTTGCATCACATCATTTTTAATAATTCTTCAACAATATTTTCTGCTCCTTCCGCAACTTGTGCAATAGTGGCTTCGAGCATGTAACACGGCGTAGTGGCGATCTTGTTTTTTTTGTCTACCACCACTTTTCCATGCGTGGTAACAATATGCTTTGCGCCATGTTTTTCGGCGGCGTCAGAAGCGGTGCATGTTACGCCCAAAGTTAGTTCTACGCCATCAAGGACATCGGCGATGAGTACAGGAGCCACGCACATTGCGCCGATTGGTTTGCCTGCGCTGTGCATTGACTTTATGACGTCGGCAACTTGCTCGATTACGATATAGTCTTTGTCCTTAAAGGCAAAATCGCTTAAATTTTTTGCGGCTCCAAATCCGCCTGCAAAAAGCAACGCATCGTACTGTGAAGCGTCAAACGCCGACAGGGCTTGTACGTTACCGCGTGCAATACGCGCCGCCTCAACCATTACGTTACGCTCTTCGGGCATTGCCTCGCCCGTGAGGTGATTAATCACATGAAACTGTGGAATATCGGGCGCAAAAACCTGATACCTGTGACCCTTACGGCAAATTGCCAACATGGCGGTAACGGATTCATGAATCTCTGCCCCGTCGTAAACGCCACAACCTGATAATACTAATGCAAACTTTTTCATCTTATACTATAATGTATTATTGATTTTAATATTGCGCAAAGATAACATATTTTTTTGAAAACAATAATTTCCTTAAAACTCCAATATAAAAATTTCAACTCTTCTGTTCATATCCCTTTCGTATTCATTTTGTTCAAGAGGAAATCTTTTTCGCGTAGAGCCAAAACCTATGTAGTTCAAGCGTGTAGGATTGATGCCGTTTCTTACAAGATAGTCATAGACTGCTTTGGCGCGGCTAAGACTTATTGGTTTATCTTCAATATACACTTCTTGCATATCATCGCTTTGACAACAAACATGTCCATGTATTTCTATTTTTAGCGTTCGATGCTGTCGCATGAACATTAGCAATTCCTCCAACGCAGGATATGATACGGAACGGAATACATCACTGTTGTTGTAAAACAGGATATTTTCAAGTACAATATGATTGTTTACAACAAGGTTTTCTTCTGTCAGTTTATTTTCATTCGTTTCCGGTTGTATTTCCACAATCGAAATTTCTGTCATAGGAATTTCTGCTATGATTTCATCCGAAGGTTTATCATTTTGCGTATTCGTTGTATAAACAATATGAACTATGCGATGTTCTTGAATACCTTTATCAGAAAGGTCTTTACGGTTTTCTTCAATGCTGTTTGGGTGTACCCCTTTTCCTGTAACAACGGCGATGTTTTCCTTGCTTATACCTTTGCTCAATAGATAATTTTGCACATTGACGCTTCTTTTCTCTGATAATTGCCGGTTGTATTGCCGGTTGCCGAGAAAATCAGTGTAGCCGTAGATACTGATAGAAACAACGTTTTTGTTGTTTATCAGTTCGTCTAAATGTTCGGCATTGGAGATATCGACAATCGACTTGTCAATGTCAAAATAGACTGTCAGAGTGTCTGTTTGTTGCTGTGCATTTACAATGCTAAAACAGAATACTGTCAGAAAAAAATATATACATTTTTTCATGTTACGACATTTTACCATTAACATAACGCTATCTGTCAACTCTTGCGCTTCCGCCTTTTGTCAGTTTTTCCACTTCTTCGAGCGTAGCCATTGAAGTGTCGCCCGGCGTCGTCATTGCTAATGCTCCGTGTGCGGCGCCGTATTCAACGGCTTTTTGCGGGTCGTTGAAAGTCAAAAATCCATATGCTAACCCCGAAGCAAAACTGTCGCCGCCGCCTACGCGGTCGAATATTTCGATATCTTCACGATGCACAGCTTCGTAGAATTCGCCGCCGGCATAACATATAGCGCCCCATGAGTTAAGCGTAGCCGACTTAACTGTGCGCAATGTATTGGCAATAACTTTAAAGTTAGGATATTGCTTTACGGCAGTTTCTATCATCTTGCGGTAACTTGCAACATTGAGATCTGTAAGATTTTTGTCTACTCCTTCAATTTCGAAACCGAGACAGGCGATAAAATCTTCCTCGTTGCCAATCATCACATCCACATATTTGGCTATTTCACGGTTTACTTCCTGCGCTTTTGCCTTTCCGCCAATGGCTTTCCAAAGCGAAGGACGATAGTTGAGGTCGTATGACACAATTGTACCGTATTTTTTTGCAATTTGGGTCGCTTCTACTACTACTTCGGGCGTTGTTTCCGATAAAGCGGCAAAAATACCTCCCGTATGAAACCATCTTGCGCCACATTTTCCGAAGATATATTCCCAGTCGATATCGCCTTTTTTTAGTTGCGAAGCCGCCGTATTCCCTCTGTCAGACACGCCTTTTGCGCCGCGTATACCGAAACCGCGCTCGGTAAAGTTAAGCCCGTTGCGCACTGTGCGACCTACTCCGTCATATTTTATCCACTTGATAAACTGCGTATCTACGCCGCCCTGCATGATAAAATCTTCTACCAAATGCCCCACGTCATTATCGGCAAAAGCAGTTACAACAGCCGTTCTCTGTCCGAAACATTTTCTCAGACCCCGCGCCACATTGTATTCGCCGCCACCTTCCCATACATCGAAACGACGCGCCGTACGGATACGACCATCGCCCGGGTCAAGGCGCAACATGACTTCTCCTAACGAAATTGCATCGTACATACATTCCGTTTGTTGCTTAATTTTCAATATATTCATATTATTAACTTTTTATTATTAATCAATGTATTTCATCGGCAGTTATCTATGGAATTGCCATCTTCTAAAAAGCGGATATTCGCCTATTGGCAGCGAACTGCCTCTTCCGAGGGCATATCTCAATTTGATACCTATTCCTATTGGAAAAATTTTTTCGGCAAATAAATTATTTTCGTTTTTTGAACCGACTACGCTGTTAATCGTGTAATCATACAAATCTGGTTTATATTCAATAAATTGAGGTTGAGATTCGGTCTTTTCGATTCTAACAATGTTGTTCAATCCGTAGTCTATAAATATTCCGGCGTATATGGCTTTTCTTTCGGCGAACTTCACTTTAAGAGTTCGTCCCAAAATAATTTTCATTCCAAGTTCTACCGATAGCGTATATGCAATTTTTAAATCCAATTTACCGGAGTTTGTTACGGCGTCGAAAGTACCAAATCCCATGAATTTTTGTGTTTTGTATTCATAATTTTCTTCGTAATAATATCCTGAATTTGTAATATTTTCACTCGTATTTGAATATTTGCCCATTACGGGAATACCTACTTTTACTCCTGCTGCTGCATAAAATCGTTGAATATCGCTCGTTTGAAATTGCAACATGACGGGAATTTGAAGTTGCAGGATGCCTTGTTTTTCCCTGTAATCGTTTACTTTGCTGCGAAATTCGAAATCGGAGCCTTGTCTGTCTGTCGCGGTATATTGGGAAGATAGTACATCGGCATTGAACGATGAGTTGTATTGCATCAATCCTATACCTGTTCCAATGTTCCATCTATCAAAAAAGAAAAAGTTGTATCCAAGCCCTCCATGCAAACCTAATCTGATTTGTGGTTTGCCTGTTGCTTCGGTTGAAAATTGCAGCGAAGACAGTCCAAATCCGCCGTCGATTATAAACTCGTGTTTACTTTGAGCGGAGATGAAAGAACAATATGACAGAAAATATAAAATGATTAACCAATTTTTGATTTTTGATTTTTGATTTTTGATTGATTTTGACGAACCAATATTGATTTTTTTATGCAAGGTTTTCATATTTATAAATTTTCAATTTTCAATTCTCAATTCTCAACTATAACTTTTACTTCTTTGGAAAATCCGTCTTTTCCTTTTAAGATGAAGACATACACTCCGGTAGCATACCTGATGTTCACCGGTGTAATTTGTCCCTGTACATTTATACGGTCTACGCGATACCCTGTGATATTGTATACCTCAATGACGGCATTTTCAAGTAAATCATCGTCAATATCAGCGTCTACATAAGCAGTTTGCCCATTTGAAACAGGATTGGGATATACGTTGACGTTCATTCTCTTTAACGTCAGACCGTATTCACAACTACGCAATATCAAACCTTCCGTTGTTACCACTTCCAAAGAATATACATCATTGTTATCAAGTTGTTGCCATACGTCGTAGTTTGGCGTCCACGACTGGTCGGTTGCGCCCGGTATCTGCGATCCGTTGCGGTACCATTGATATGATTCAAATTCATAACCGTTGTTAAAATCGGGATTGTTTATAGCCGTAAAAGTGTTATCCCAGCGTATTTTTACAATGCTCTCGAATGGAACGGTCGGTTTTATTAAAAGCATGTAATAATGATACCTTGAATCGTCCTGATTCTTGTACTTAACTCCAATGATAACCGTTTTTTCTTCAAACGATTGGTCGAAGTTGATGAATGTTCTATTGTTTGGATTGTAATTTATTTTGCCGTTGTTGTCTGAAATTATAACATCAATGTTATCGGCTACCGTTAAAGTAATCCATGCGCTGCTGGGGTCGTCGTCGCACGACATTATGTAGGATATTGTGTTGTTTTGCGTTATGACTTGCGAATGACCATTGACGTTTATTCCTGTTAATCTTGCATAGGCGGTAGTGTTTGCGTCGATCATCATCGTTCTCGTTTCGCTTGTGGGCAGGTAATTTTCGTTACCCGCTTGCGATACGGTTATACTCACCATGCCTTCGTTGAGAATTGTAATTAAACCGTTTGCATCGATGTGGGCGATGTATTCGTTGCTGCTTGCATAAGTCAGCGGCAAATTGGTATTAACGGCAGCGTTGGCGAAGAACGCAGCATCAAAAACTTCTTTGGTTAAGGGCAGGTTGAAATATATGCTTTGTGGAGCTTTGTCTACATTTATTGTGATGGTTCCCGTTGCTGTTTCATAATTGCCGCTGGGGTCTGTGAAGGTCGCTTCATATATTTGTCCATTGCCTGCATCCAACTTAACGACTTCGTTCCATGCGTAACCAACGGGAAGTGTAATATCGAATAACGTCAAAGCCGGAGTATAAACGGTATTGATAATGTCTACGGGCTGGAACTCGCCTGTTGCTTTTGTGATGTATCCTCTGATATTGACGGGCAGCATAACCTCGTAATTGCTTGCGAGCGCCGTTCCTCCGGTCATTCCGAAGGCGCCGTTGAAGGTAATATCGATACCGACGCCAACGTCTACCGAAGCATATTGAGCCGTAACGCCCGGTACAAGAACGTTCACTTCTGCCGTTTCACCGTTTGCAAGACCATCGATAGACAACAACGTTCCAAAATTTGTTACAACATTTGTGCCATCGTAGGGTTTGGTAACGTCAAATCCGATGATATTGACGGGTCTTGGAATTATATCCGCGTCTAAATATATCGGGAACTTTTCAAAATCGTAATTATTCTCATCTACGCCTTCGAGCAAGTAGATGGCAGTAACGATTTTGTCTATTCCAACGTTTGCATCGTCAAATGTTGCCTCTACCAGAGTAAGGGTCAATCTTTCGCCCGATAAGGTTCCGGTAATAATTACATCGCCGGCAATAGTAGCCGTCTGCGTACCATCGTATACTTTGTTTAGCGCGACAAGACCCGCAATGTTGATACTGCTTCTCTTGGAAATTGTAGCAGTAACGTTTGCCGGTTGTGTAAGCAGGTAATTATCAGCATCTGCTCCATCGAGCCTGTAACCGCTGAAGACAACGATCTTGTTTTCTCCTGCATTTTTGTCAATAAACGCAGCAGAGCCGTCTATGATAATAATATCATCGTCAGATACAACTGTATGCGGAGCAATACCTGTCAGAATTGCAGCGCCTTCTACCTTTGCCGCCGTTGTGCCGTCATATTCTCTGTTTTCAACGAAAAGACCGGTTATCGTAACAGGCATGGGCGTGATAGTTGCTAAAACATTTGCAGGCTGTCCGATGAGTTCATAGTTTGTTGCATCGATACCATCAAGTTCGTAATCCTTAAAACTGACCATCTTTCCGGTTCCTGCGTTTTTGTCGCTAAATGTTGCTTCGCCTACGCCGGTTTTAACTGTAACATCATCGGCGCCAATAACGCCGTTTACTGATGGCGTACCGGCGATGGACGCCATTAAATTGCCGTCGTATACTTTTTCGTTTTCAACAACGACTGTTATTGTAACCGGTTTTGGAGTTATATCTGCCGATAAGGTTATGGAGGTTGTTGTCAAATCGTAATTGCCCATATCAACGCCACTAAATGAGTAGTTAAAGGTAACGGTTTTGTCAATATCTGCGTTTTTGCCGTCAAAGGTTGCTAATCCGGGAATAACCTGTATATCTTCGTTAGGTATGGCGCCGATTATAATTGCAGAGCCGAACACTGTTGCTTCGCTTGTTCCGTCGTATATCTTGTTTTGCGCCACAAAACCGGATATTAACAATTGTTTGGGATCTATGTTCACATTAATACCAGTTAGCGGCGTCAGGATATAATTGTCTATATCATGTCCTATAAGCATGGCATGAGCGGTTACGTCTTTTCCGTTACCCGGTTGGGCGTCATCAACTGTTGCAAAAATAAGTAAAAAGTCGACGTCGTCATCGCCCAAAACGCCATTTAATGTTCCATCGTCGTTCAGGGATACGAATGTAGCGCCATCATAGGGACGGTCGATTGCGGTAACGCCGGTAATTGTTAATGGCACAGGCATGATATTAACCCTGACATAGTCAGGTTGATGATTCAGAGTATAGTTATCTTCGTCATCTGTCAAAACAACGTTGGTGGTTACTATCTTTCCGTTGCCAGCATTAGCATCGGAAACAGTACCAGCGTTAAGGGTAAAACCAACGAGGTCGCCCGGAATGACGCCCTGTAACGTTCCGCCGGTCAAATCAACCGTTGTTGTGCGGTCATATTCGCGGTCAGTAGCAATTATGCCACTGATAGTCAATTCTTTTGGAGTAATATCAACTGTTATTCCGGAAGGCATTTCAAGGCTATAATTACCTGCAGCAGCGCCGGTTAAAATAATGTGTGCTGTTACTGCTTTGGCATCGTCTACATTGGCGTTTGCAACTGTGCCGTAGAGCAACTCGAAGCCAACATCGGCAATAGTTTCACTTAGAACGCCGCCGGTAAGTTGAACGATTGTGGCGCCGTCATATTGACGATTTTCTGCAGTAACGCCGCTGATGGTTAGTATATTACCGGTGATATTGACTGTGATATCAGTGGGCTGGGTAAGAGCGTAATTGTCTTTGGCTGTGCCGGTCAATTCGATGTCCGTAAATACGGATTTGCCGACGCCAACATCGGGCGTCAAAACAGTTCCTTCGCCAAGTGTAAAGGAAAGGTAAGCAATATCGGTAGCGTTTGTTGGGTCATAAGGAGTAACTACGCCGACTAATGTTCCTCCGGTCAAATCAATTTTTGTGTCGCCGTTATATGTACGGTTATTTGCTGTTACGTTTTCAATGGTCAATGGTCTTTGACTGATATTTACATGTAAAGACGGCTGTATAAGGTTATAGTTTACGGCTGCTGTTCCGGTCAAAGTTATGTCGGTTGTTACTGTTCTTCCGCTGCCCGCATTAGCGTTATCAAGTTCGCCATCGCCAAGGGTTATGCCAACGGTCTCGCCGCTAATAAGTCCATGTATTGTTCCTGTGCCTTCAAGTTCGACGTCCGTTGTGCGATCGTATAGACGGTTTTTGGCGGTAATGCCGCTAATAGTAACGTCTTTTTGAGAAATATTAACGGTTATACTAGTAGGCATTTCAAGGCTATAATTGCCGGATGCTGCGCCGGTTAAAATAATATGCGCGGTAACTGCTTTATCATCGGCAGCATTGGCGTTTTCAACTGTGCCGTAGAGTAATTCGAAGCCAACACCAGCAATGGCTTCACTTAATTCGCCACCGGTCAGTTGAACGTGCATCGTACCGTCATATTGACGATTTACTGCAGTAACGCCGCTGATGGTTAGTGCATTACCCGTGATATTGACTGTGATATCAGTGGGCTGGGTAAGAGTGTAATTGTCTTTTGCTGTGCCGGTCAATTCAATGTCGGTAAATACGGATTTGCCAACGCCAACGTCGGGGGTCAAAACAGTTCCTTCGCCAAGTGTAAAGGAAAGGTAAGCAATATCGGTAGCGTTTGTGGGATCATAAGGAGCAACTACGCCGACTAATGTTCCGCTGGTCAGAGCAACTGTTGTATTTGCAGCCTCATATGGGCGTGAAGTAGCGGAAACGCCGGTGATAGTTAATGGTACGGTAGATATATTTACATGTAAAGACGGCTGTATAAGGTTATAGTTTACGGCTGCTGTTCCGGTCAAAGTTATGTCGGTTGTTACTGTTCTTCCGTTGCCCGCATTAGCGTTATCAAGTTCGCCATCGCCAAGGGTTATGCCAACGGTCTCGCCGCTAATAAGCCCATGTATTGTTCCTGTGCCTTCAAGTTCGACATCCGTTGTGCGGTCATAAAGACGGTCTTTGGCAGTAATGCCGCTAATAGTAACGTCTTTTTGGGAAATATTAACCGTTATACCGGTAGGCATTGCAAGGGTATAATTGCCGGCTGCGGAGCCGGTTAAAATGATATTGGCAGTTACACCTTTGGGGTCATTGTCCGCGCTGGGATCGGCAATCGTGCCAGAAATAATAACGAAATCAACATCATCGCCTCCTTGAATACCAGACAGCGTGCCTCCCGTCAGATGAACAGCCGTGGTTCCGTCATACTGACGGGGGGTTGCTGACACGCCGCTTATGGTTAACGGTATTCCGGTGATATCTACCGTAATGTCTTCGGGTTGTTTCAGAGTATAGTTGCCTTCATTTGCGCCGGTCAATGTTATATTTGTTGTTACCGGTATGTTTGTTCCAACGTTGGGGTTAGGAATAGTTCCGCTGCCGCGTGTAAATTCTACAACATCGGGCGGGTCAAGCGGAGTTATTAAGCCGCTCAACGTTCCGCCTGTTAGTTCCACAATTGTTGTGCCGTTATATTGTCGGTCTGTAGCGGTAACTCCCGTGATTGTGATTTCTCTTGGAGTTATGGTTGCCGTTGTGGTTGTCGGCGCTTCAAGTGTATAATTTCCTGCGTCACCTCCTGTGGCGAGCAAGTAACCTGTTAAATTGACAGTCTTGTTTTGTCCTGCATGTCTGTCTACAAATGCGGCTGTTGCGCCAGCGGCTATGCTTACATTCTCTTTTACGCCGTCTATTTCTACAACATTTTCAAGAGTACCCACAGTTGTTATCGTTGCAGATGTATTACCATCGTATGTTTTTTCTGCGACAACAATACCCGTGACTGTAAGCGGTCGAGCCGTGATACTTGCAGTTAAAGTCGTTGTAAGTTCCGAGGCAGTATAATTACCTGCGCCGTCATTTAGCGTGTAGGTTATTGTAACGGTCTTTGAGGGTCCTACATTTTTATTGTCAAATTCTGCTTTTACGATGTTCACAGTTACTTCGCCCGGCGCTACGCCTACAACAACGGGCGTACCTGCCAAAGTAGCGACAATATTGCCGTCGTATACCTTGTCAAGCGCGACAATACCTGTAATAGCGATATTAGTTGTACGTGCTGTTATAATTCCTTCTTCATAGTTTGCCGGTTGTGCCGAAAGCATGTAATTAACAGCATCGGCGCCGCCAAGCGTGTAACCGGTAAAGGTAACTGTTTTGTTGGTTCCTACATTAGGATCATCAAATGTGGCTGTGCCGGGTATAATTGTTACAACATCGGGAACTCCATTAATTGCAATAACGCCTTCCAACTCTCCTCCGGAGGTTGTTGCCGCTGTCGTGCCGTCATATTCTTTACTGTTTGCAAGAAGATTGATGATTGTAAGCGATTTTTGCGTAATATTTGCAGAAACACTTGCCGATTGTCCCGAAAGAGTGTAGTTACCGGCGTCATCGCCATCAAGTCCGTATCCGCTGAAATTTACTATTTTTCCTGTTCCGGCGTTTTTGTCTAAAAATGATGCAGCGCCGAGTTTAATTTCTACATCGTCGCCATCAATAAAGGCTGGTACTGCTGTTGGCGTTCCTAAAACGGTTGCCGTTGTTAAGCCATCGTAAACCTTATTTTCTGCGGTTAGCCCTGTGATTGTTACCGCTCTTGGCGTTATTGTCACCGGCGTTTGCGCTGCCGGTTGGTTAAGCGTGTAATTTCCGGCGTGTGTTCCATCGACTGCAAACTCGCTAAAGGTAACCGTCCAGTTATCACCAACGTTTCTATCGCTAAACTCCGCTTTACCTGTACCTGAAGTATGAAAAACTACATCGCCGGGAACTAAATTATCTAATATTGGTGACCCTGCCCATGTTGCTACTAATCCTCCATCGTAAATCTTATCGTTGGCGGTAAGTCCAATGATATAAAGGTTTCGCGGCGTTATTTTTACCGGATGGAAGAAATCTGGTTGCTCTTCAAGAATATAGTTTCCGGAAAGGTCTCCTTTGAGGTCAAATTCGGTAAAATCAACGCGCCAATTATCACCTACGTTTTCGCTTTCAAACGTTCCAATGCCTTCTACAATTTCTACATCGTTTTCATCACCGGCAAGAACGCCATCCAATTCGTGCGTTCCGGTTATTGTCGCTTCTCTGTTGCCATCGTATTGCTTATCGGAAGCAGTAACGCCTGTGATGGTTACTGGTTTTCGGGTGATTGTTGCCGTTAAGTTATCAGGCAGTTCAAGTTCGTAATTTCCGGCAATAATTCCATCGCCGCCGAGTACGTGTCCGGTAAATAAAATTGACCATGTCCCTGCATTTACTGCCTCTTCGTCTAAATCGTTGTCATAAAATACTGCCGTCAAGTCTACAAGTTCAAGTTTATCGCTACAACTGTTTTCAAAACCATCATGTTCAAATTCCAATACATCAGCATTTTGGTCGTAAACCTTATTTTTTGCTGATAAATTGACTATGGATATTTTTAGTGGACTAATAATGTATGTGCCGGGTAACGAGAAAGTATTCGCTTTAACGAGCGGAGTATCTGAAAAGCGCACCTCTACTGTGTATATACCCGCATTTATCGGTTCTTCGGTTTCGACGCCATCTTCATCAATATACACAACTTTCATGGCAGTTCGGGCGGGTTCATGTATGGGATTTCGAAAAGTTATCGCTCCAATACCCTGTATTAGGCAGTTGTATATGTGGTCATCAGGAATTTCATAGATAATGTCGGCAATTGTTACGGTAATGGGTGTTAATACTACGACAAGCGGTATAAAACCAATATTATTGCCTGTACTATTATTAAATGTATATCTAATGCCTGTGTCGCCGGTGTGGTCGTCCGTTGGGTCGTAGTCCCAAAACGCAAGCGCTAATGGGTCATTCGGCAATCTGTCGATATATTCGCTTGACCATTGCGCATATTCACCAAGCGGGTTATCAATGTTGTCGTTATCCCACGCAATAACTATACCGTTGCCGCTGGTTTGAATATCAGAACTGTTTACAACGTTGCCCGCGCCTTCTACTTCACTTCCATAAGCGAACACTAAACCGCCGGAAACATTAAC
>Ga0099364_10009712_pt1 | contig 13329 bp, 7 predicted proteins | sample TergutTh196P3_FD_73070 | JGI IMG/M metagenome (GOLD analysis project Ga0099364, IMG submission 73070) | Microcerotermes parvus P3 segment gut microbial communities from Pointe-Noire, Republic of the Congo - Th196 P3 | ecosystem: Host-associated > Arthropoda: Insects > Digestive system > Gut ...
TTCCTTTTCCGTATTTGGACTGGACGCTGAGATCTCCGTCCATCAAGTTTTTTATATTTTTTGTTATGGCAAGCCCCAGCCCTGTTCCTTCAGTGTTCCGGCTTTCTCCCAAATCAAATTGAGCATAGTCGGTGAACAGCTTTTCAAAGTTTTCCGTCTTTATGCCCCTGCCTGAGTCTTTTACTTCCATTACCAGCTTTATTGTATCTTCATCAATTATTTCTCCGGATATGGAAAACAAAACATGGCCTTTTGATGTAAATTTGAAAGCATTGCTTAAAAGATTTAACAATATCTGACGGATTCTTGTTTCATCGCCGATAAGTCCGCTTGGCATATTGTTGTCTATGTTTACCACAAAACGCAGCCGTGTATCGACAGTCCTCATTCTGATAATGCTGATAACATCGTTTATAAGGGATAAAAGCGAATATTCTTCCGGTATGATTTCCATTTTACCGGTTTCTATTTTTGACAGGTCCAATATATCGTTGATAATGGACAAAAGATTTGACCCTGCCTGTTTTACTGTAAGGACATGCTTTTTTACCGAATCCATATCCCCTGCCCGCATGGCAAGTTCTGTCATGCCCAATACAGCATTCATGGGCGTACGTATTTCATGGCTCATTTTTGCAAGAAATTCACTTTTTGCGCGGCTGCCTTCTTCGGCCAGCTCTTTTGCGGTAATCAATTCGGTTAAATCAACGGAATGTTGGAGGTGAACCATTCTTCCGTCAGGCCAGCGTATGTATCTGTCCATGTTATGATAAAAACGGCCGGTTAATGAATTGCTTTCCTCCCATTCGATGATCTTGTCAGGCTCCTTGTCAAGCATAAAGCATGGACAGAAATCACATACGCTGTCCCTGTTCTTTTGCAGAACCTTATAGCAAATCTGCCCTATTGGGTCGCCTTTTATCCCGAAATGATTCTTCATATTTTCATTAATAAAAAGTATCTCGCCTGTCAGGGGAACCGTAACATAAATCATCGCGTTTATACTGTCAAGGATATTTTCCAAAATCGAGGAGAATTGATTGATTTCGTTCATCATTCTTACATATTCACGCTTGTCGCGTGTATAAGCGGCAATTATTTCATCGCCTTTATAATTAACCTTGATAAGCGTAACTTCCGCCGGTACGAATGTTCCGTCATGAAGTTCGTGCGTCCAGTCAAAAACGCAGCGGCCTTCTTCAAAAACTTTTCTGACATACATTGCGGCTTTTTCAACCGAACTCTGCCCGTCAGGCTGAAACTCCGGCGAATAATCAAGTATTCCGTCAACATGCTTCTGCCGGCCTTCTGTCCCGAAAAATTTTATTGTTTCTTCGTTTCGGTCAATGACATTAAGATTTATATCCCATAATTCGCAGCACAAAGGGGTTGCGTTTAACATGATTTTAAGGCGTTCATCAGTGGTGGACGCTGCATCTTCCATTTTCTTTCTGTCGTCTATATCCATCAGAGCACCGGCCACCCTGAGCGGAGCGCCGCTGCTGTCTCTTAGCGTGTTTCCAAAGGCGTGAAAATAACGGTATTGTCCGTCTTTAAGTATAAGCCGGTATTCCAGATTATACGGCGTCTTCCCGGTGCGGTCGCTTATATGCGCCGCCAAAGCCTTTAACGTTCTCTCCTTGTCCTCGGAATGGAGTCTGTCGCTCCAGCTCGAAAGCACATTCGGGAAATCATTCTCGTCAGAAAAACCCAGCATGTGGCGGAATTCCCGTGACCATGTGAACTTGTTGTCCGGGTTTACAGGGTCTGTGCTTACAACATCCATATCCCACAGCGCAACGCCAAGAGCATCGCTTGTGAGCCTGTATTTCATCAATTCATATTCAAAATTTTTTTCTATATTATCATTCATTTTCATTTGGCCGGTGTAAATCTATAACAGCGGCGAATTCATCTTTAAGTTCCAGGAAAACTTCTATTAAGTATGGATCAAAAGCAGTACCGGAATCATTATGTATAATCCGCTCCGTATCTTCTATGGAAAATGCCTTCTTGTACGGACGCTCTGAAATAAGAGCATCGTACACATCAACAATCGCCATAATCCGCCCCTGCAGGGGGATTTCTTCGCCTTTGAGATTATAGGGATAACCCCCGCCGTCCCAGCGTTCATGGTGATACCCGGCAAACAGCTTTGCATGCCGTAAAAACCATCCCTCCCCTGTATTAATGATAATCTGATCGATAATCCGTTCGCCTTCCAGGGTATGAGTGCGCATTTTTGTAAATTCTTCAGGCGTTAGTTTATCCGGCTTGTTGAGAATCAAGTCTGATATTTCGATTTTTCCAACATCGTGCAGCCGGGCGGAGGAAACCACTATACCGATATCCCAGCCCTTGATTTCTTCGCAATACAAGCCCCTGGCAAGCATTCCTTCGATCATCAGCTTAAGATACTGGGATGTACGCTCAATATGTCCGCCCGTCAGCCTGTCACGGCTTTCCACTATGCCTGCGGTAACCAGTATTATGCCATTCTGCAGTTCCTGTATCCTTGCCGTGCGTTTTTTGATTATCTCATCTATATGCAGATGGGTTGAAATCCGGTTTAGCAGGACAGACGGGGAAAACGGTTTGGTAACAAAATCCACCGCTCCAATCTCAAAAACACGGGCTTCTACTTCCTCGTCAGTAGAAGCTGTCAGAAACATAACCGGTATCTTCGCGGTATGTTCGTTTTCCATCAGCTTTCCCATAGCGGTAAAACCGTCCATTTCCGGCATCATAATATCCAAAAGGATAAGATCGGGCGTGGTTCTGTCAAGAAGTTCAAACATTTTCCCGGCGGAAGACATGGTCAACACGCGGTAGTGGCCGGTTAAAGCCTGCTTGGCTTTGATCAAATTTACATTGTTGTCATCAACTACAAAAATAGTTTTCATTGATAAATATTACTAAACTCCAGTTTATTTATCAATTATATCATAAGTAACAATAAAATACCATTAATTCGAGGTTAAATCCTAAATATACTTCCTGTCATACAGCAATGCGGCGTTCAGAACAACCATAATTGAGCCTGCATTATGCGCCAGGGCTCCTGTAACCGGGTTTAGCAGGCCAAGAATGGAAAGGGTGATGGCGGCTATATTAAAAACCAGGGAAACGGAAATATTTAATGCTATAAGCCTTACCGTTGCATTGGACAAACGTTTAAGATACGGAATTTTGGCAATTTCATCTCCCATCAGCGCAATGTCGGCAGCCTCAATGGCTATATCGCTCCCCATGCTGCCCATTGCCACGCCAACATCAGCGGTTTTGAGGGCGGGCGCGTCATTCACGCCGTCGCCAATCATGCAGACCCTGCGGCCCTGGCTTTGCAGCGCCTGTATTCTTTCCACCTTTTGAGCGGGAAGCAATTCTGCGTAGACGGATTTAATTCCGACTTGTTCAGAAAAATATTCCGCCGACTGTCTGTTATCGCCGGTCAAAAGAACTGTGCCGGTATGCGCCTTAAAAAGTTCATCGACCATGGCTTTTGCGTCCATTCGCAGCGTATCGGACAAGGCAACAATGCCTGCGCAGATACCTTCGACAGAAACAAGAACAGTAGCCTTGCCCTGCCTGCGAAACTGCTCCAGGGAAGACAAGAACTTGTCACTTAAGACAACATTGTTTTCAGCAAGATATGAATCATTGCCGCAGAGAATATTTTTGCCGTTTATGTCCGCGCTTATTCCTTTTCCCGGTATCATCCTGAAATTTTCAACTGTCTGTTCTGCCGGCTGTGATAAAAGACCCTGCTCTTTTGCATGCGCAGCAATGGCTTTACCCAGCGGGTGTTCGGAACGGGATTCAGCAGAAGCGGCAAGGGATAATAAACCTTTATCGTTAATGGCCGGATCAAACGAAATCACATCGCTGACGGCAAGATTGCCGTGGGTCAGGGTGCCGGTTTTGTCGAAAGCGACAGTATCTACCCTGCCCATCAGCTCCAGAGCTTCGCCGGATTTAATCAGGACACCGTATTTCGTGGCCTGCCCGATTGCCGCCATTATTGAAGTGGGAGTAGCAAGAGCCAGGGCGCAGGGGCAGAAAACAATCATTATGGTAACAGCGGTAATGATATTATGCGTAATAAAATATACAGCTAACGCAATTATCAGCGCAAGCGGAACAAGCCATACGGCCCATTTGTCAACAATACGCTGCATAGGCGCCTTTTTATCTTCCGCTTCATGCACCAGACGGATTAGTTTTTGCAGCGAAGAATCCTCGCCGACTTTTGTTGCCTTTATTTCGATTGAGCCAAAGCGGTTTATCGTACCGCAAAAAACATTATCGCCGGCTGTTTTGTCAATGGGCAGGGATTCGCCCGTAATAACAGACTGATCTATCGAAGTATTGCCGTATATTATTTCAGCGTCAACAGGCACAACTTCGCCGGGAAGAACACGCAGAATATCATCCTTTTTTACCTGTTCAATTGGGATCATTTCTTCATTGCCGTTTTTAATGACACGTCCCTTTTCCGGTACAAGGCTGATAAGCTGCTTAATGCCTTTCCTTGCCCGTTCCGCGGTTTTTTCTTCCAGCAGGCCCCCGATAGCCATAATAAAAGCAACCTGCCCGGCTGCAAAAAGTTCGCCGATAAAAATTGAGGCAATCATGGCTATGGAAATAAGCAGGGCAGATGTTATTTTATAAATGCCTTTGTTAAAAACCAAACACCAAACAGCATTGTATAGAAGCGGAAATCCGCAGACAACTACCGCAAACCAGGCCGGATTAAACGGCACATGAGTTTTAGTCAGCATTAATACAAGGCTTGCTGCAAGAAATATACCGCCGGCTATTGTCATCTTCAAACCGGACAAAAAATCATAGATTTTATCCAGTATGTCTCCAATTCTCATAAAAAACTTTTTACACAAGACGGGATAACAGTTCAATAGATGAACATAACTTTTTGATAGTTGCTCCCTCTTTACCTTTACGTATGCCGTTTTCTACGCAATGGTGAAGATGGCTTTGCAGAATCAACTGCCCTGTTTTGTGAAGCGACGCTTTTGCCGAACCTACCTGGATTAGAATGTCTTCGCAGGACCTGCCCTGTTCTACCATCCAGTAAATGCCGCGTATTTGTCCCTCTATCCTTCTTAGCCTCTTTACTACTGTATCGTTATCCATAATTTTTTTCATAGTATATACCCCTATACCCTATATGATATTATATATTAATTTTTGTCAAGGCGTTTATTACTGCCCGGGGACTCTTGAAAAACTTGTCTCTATGTGAAAATCACCCTGAAAATCCAGATCCACGGCCAGCTCTGTGTATTCAAGGTCATTATAATGCCACCATTCAGAAGAAAGGGGCGTTAGCCCTGCTTCTGTACAGTACTTAAACAGTAAAACTGTTCCCGGTGTGGCAATATCCAGAATCCCGAAAGACCTCCATGATGTAGCGGAGCGGGAATTTACCCTGGAACTCATTATTGCTGCCGCTACACTAAGCTCGTGTATGGGCGTCTGCATGAGATATTCTGTGTATCCGCTTATGTGCGTATACCTGTACAATCCTGTTGTTCTTGTTTCCAGGCTGTCAACTCTTGCAAGGCTTGTATCCATGGCTGTTCCCCTTTGATGGTTATACGGCGATTCAGCCAAAAACCACCTTACATTAAAAGAGTCCGCTGTAATGCCGGCATGTATAAACGGATTTTCTTCGATCATTTCAGAGAAATATTTATGCAGCAGATTGTGCGCTTCAGCAGGCCTGAACGCTTCGTATATTACAAGCGTATTGCCGTCCGCAAGGGCAGCCCTCTGTGCTGCCAATACTTTTTCCGCCATTCCGTAAATAACAGGCATGATATATTCTTCCCTTCCAAGACGGGCATTAAAATCCCTGGCCTGATACAGCGCTCTGCCTGTAATATTGGGTATGTCAATAAATGAAGATTTGAACATGGAATTGTAAGTGTTTGTGTTGTTATATATGATAGAAGGAATAATATCTGGCAGATTGATAAAGCAGTATGAATTAATTACCCATCCTGTGACAGCGCCGGTGTCAATAAACCACCATTCACCCTGCTCCCTTAAAATTGTAAAACCCTGGCCTGCGTTCAGTGTAAAAATAATATTTGAATCCGAATCATATAATGGGAGGGCCATGGCAGCATATCCGCTTGCTCCGGTTACAGGAAGTTCAAATTTCCCGCCTTCAAGATAGTAGTCGATAAGCTGTGAAGGGTCGATGCCGGAATCCCTGCGCATAATTCTTTCCGCGGATCTTTGGCTTGGCCGGCAGCCTAAAAAACCAAAAATTACAAACGCTGATATAATTAACAGTACGGTCCCGGCTCCACAGCCCCATAAATAAAACTTTCTCAATATAATCTTCCCATTATCTCTTTAAGGGGCGTAAAGTGATTCAGCAAAAATAAAAGAATCAAATGCGCCGGATAGAACACATAAAAGAACCATGCAATAAACTTTGATTTCTTTCCCTGCCTGCCGCTGTACAATGCCAGCAATGGTATGGCAAGGAAAATACCCGGCTGGAACCACTGCGGATATATAGTATGAAAAAAGCCGTATCTTCTCAACTGCCATGCCAGATACGCCGCACCGATAATGCAAAAACTTGCGATCTGACGCCTGAAATTTCCATGGTAAATGCCAAAACCCACAATCCACAATACTGCAAAAAAGTTCCAGTTGGCAGTGTATGACAGGGCGCAGCAGGCCCCTGTTATAAGCAGTTTGAATATAAAATGAATTTTTTCACTTTTAATTGCGGCTAATGCCATCAAACCCATGGCAAGGGGCCAGATAACGCTTGTTGCGGCAAGGGGCGAAAGGGAAAGCCCAAAAGCAAGGTTATAGGGGATGTGTGATATCAGGGCAAAAATCAAAAGCCGGATAATATACTTTTTTAGGTTAGAAGTATAATAATACCCTTGAGCTATAAAAAAACAAAACACAGGGGCGGCAGTTCTGCCCAAAACCCTGAACACAAGGCTAAGCAATTCATTATGCGGCAGAAAAACAGATGCAAAATGGTCAAGAAACATGGCCGCAGCGGCGATTATCTTTAGCTGGTTCACTGATAATTGATTATCTGTGTGCTTCATTCTTTACCTCAATTAATTAAAATAGAGCTTATTTATATGTTCCTAAAGTATAATAATTCCGGTTTTTTTGCTAGCTATTAGAGCTTATTCCAAAACTCGGTTAGTTTTGGAATAAGCTCTTGGAGAAAATTGCTAATTCTTTATAAGGCAACAAATTAGCCAAATGCAATTTTCTCCACGGGGTAAGAAGTTTTTCCAAAAACTGAAGTTTTGGAAAAACCTCGATTGAGCCGGAAATATCCTTTTATTTCAAAAAATACCGTTGATTACAAGCCAAACGCTGTGATAAAGTGAATTAATCAAACGGAGTATAAGTTGTTCCTAAAACACCTTGAAATATATGGATTCAAATCCTTTGCCGAAAAAACCCGCGTTGATTTTTCTGACGGCATTACCGCGCTTTTGGGGCCCAATGGCTGCGGCAAGTCCAATGTTGTGGACGCCGTCAAATGGGCGCTTGGAGAGCAGGCAACCAAGGCTTTGCGCGCGGAAAAAATGGAAGATGTCATCTTTAACGGTACCGAAGCCAGAAAAGCCCTGAATGTGGCCGAAGTAGTCCTGACCCTGGCAAATGACGCGGGCCTCCTTCCCCTTGATGTGCCGGAAATCGAAATAAAACGCCGTCTTTACAGGTCCGGGGAGAGCGAATACTTTATAAATTCAGCTCCGGTCCGGCTTAAAGAGATACGCGAACTTTTCTGGGATACCGGGGTTGGTAAAACCGCGTACTCTGTAATGGAACAGGGCAAAATCGATCAGGTTCTTTCGTCCAGGCCTGATGACAGGCGCTATCTTTTTGAAGAAGCCGCGGGCATTACCCGTTATAAAATAAAGGGCCAGGAAGCAGAGAGAAAACTTCAAAAAACAGAAGAAAACATGCGCCAGATCCAGGGAATCCTTGGAGAAGTCAAGCGTTCTTACGACAGTCTTAAAATACAATCAGAAAAAACCCTTAAATACAGGGCTTTGAAAGACCAAAACTTTCAGTATGAACTGGATATTCAGCTTTTAAGGTTAAAAAACTTCCGTTACGAGAAAGATGAGATAAACGAATCCTTAAAAAAGAAAAGCGCAGACCGGGACAAATTAAGCGCCGAGATGGATGCCCTTAATCAAAAACTGGAAGAAAACCTGGATTTGGTTAATGTTTTACAGGGGCGTCTTGCGGAATATCAAAAAAATATTTACGGCTTTGCAGTGGAGAAAACCGCGCGAGAAAAAGAAGTGCGCCTTCTTACGGAGCAGCGCAGCGATACAAAAGCCAAAATTTCCCAAAACCAGGCAAGGGAAAAACAGACAGAAGGAAAGATAGAAGAACTTATAAGCGATGCAAAAGAACAGGATGATGTTGTTCATGATTTGCGCGAAAAAGTTTCCGGTATCGAAGACAATATTAAATCTTTTGAAGAAAATATAAAAATAGCCGCTTCCAGAATTGAAGAAAACGATGATTCAGTAAAAAACGCAGAAAATGACATACGCCGCCTTGATAAAGAACGTGAAGCACGCGAGAAAAGCCTGGAAGCCATTACAGACGATATAGTAGCTGCGCTTGACGCGGGCTTGAAGGAAGCGGGTTATTCGGCGGCGGAAAGGCGTAACAGCGAGGCGGTCATCACAGAGACCTTTTCCCGCTTAAAAGCCATACTTTCCGCGCGGGAAACCCTGCTGCACGATTTGAGCGCGTCCGCGGACAGAGGCGCAGGCGGCGGTCCCGTTCCCCAGGCAAAAGAATTAAAGCTGATGTCAGACAATCTTGCGAAAGCCATTTCCGAAGCTGCCCAGCTTACGGACAGGCTTATTGAAAGTTTTTCCGCATACAAAAAAAGCACCCCGTCATTTATTGACGATTTCCTTGCCCCGGAAGGAATTATCACAAAAAAACGCGCCCTGGACGCGGAGATACGAAGCTGCCGGGATGGGGTAACGGAAAAACGGGAATTAATTGCAGCCTTGCGAAAAAGCAATGAAGATTTAGGCGCAAGAATTGATGAATACCGATCAACGCTGGAAGAATTAAGGCTTAACCGCATGAAAATGGCTACACAGGCCCAGGCTGCGGAAGAACAGGCCAGGCTGATAAGGCGCGAACTTTCCGGCCAGGAAAACCTGCTCAAAACCCTGCGGGACGAACTTTTTATGGATCGCAGGCGCCTTGAAGAAATTGACAAGCGTATTGCAGCAGCCGAAGCGGAAATTGCGGAAATCAAAAACAGGGAAAAAGAAGCTGCCGCAAATCTTGAAAAGCTGACAAAAGACATTACGGTAAAAAACACAGATGTGGCCGGCAAACAGGAAACCATTAAAAAACGCATGATCGATCTTACGCGGGTTCAGCAATCCCTTGAAAAAATAAACCTGGAACTGGTTCAGAATGAGATGGAAATAAAAAATATCCAGGAAAATTTCAGGGAAACACATTCCCGGGATTTAATGGAATTTGAAGAAAGAATCTTTACAATTACAGTCCCGGCATCCGAACTTCGCGAAAAACTGGCTGCCGGAAGGCAGGCTCTTAAGGATTTGGGCTCTGTTAATCTGGCAGCCCCGGAAGAATTTGCCGAGGCTGATGAAAGATACACATTCCTTTCCGGCCAGCTTGCAGACCTTAACAAGGCCAGGGGCGATCTTGAAAACCTGACTTCGGAAATACGCACAGAATCGTCCGCGCTTTTTATGGAAACGTATAACAAAATAAGAAAAAATTTCCACAATATGTTCCGGCGTCTTTTTGGCGGAGGACAGGGGCAGCTTAGGCTTACCGATCCGAACCATGTTCTGGAATCGGGCGTGGAAATTTTCGCCCAGCCTCCGGGGAAAAAACTTGAAAGCATAAACCTGCTTTCCGGCGGCGAGCGTTCCATGACCGCGGTAGCCCTCCTGTTTGCTACCTATATGGTAAAGCCTTCTCCCTTCTGCCTTCTTGATGAAATTGACGCTGCCCTGGACGATCATAACGTAAACCGTTTTATTCAGATTCTAAGGGAATTCGGCAGTTCCAGCCAGTTTATTGTTGTTACACACAATAAAAAAACCGTAACAGGAGCGCAGGCCCTGTTAGGCGTAACCATGGAAGAATCAGGTATAAGCAAGATTATTTCCGTAAGGCTTTCAAACACAGCCTATACCGGAACTGCCGCCGAAACCGCTTCCCGGCCGGAACAGGAAGAAGAGGACAAATCCCAAATGGATTTCTGGAGCGAAGACCCGGACGAAAATTTCGAGGAAGAAGAAGTTGAGCTGGAAGAAGGCCGCCAACTGCCCCCGGGCATTGATGACCCTGCCAAAGTCAGCGAAGAACAACTGCGCCCGATAAGGAAAGGCAGGTCATGAACTGTTTCCCATACAACTGCCCACGGATATAGCTGTATCAATCATATAGTGATCCGCCGGAACTGATCTTATTTTACCTGCCGGGACGCTTAAATCCACTGAGGTTATATCATTACCGGCAAGGGCAACCATGCGGCCGTATTCACCGCGGGCAAGAAGGTCTGCAGCCGCTGTCCCCAGGCTTGTCGCAAGGATTCTGTCTGTCGCGCTGGGAACTCCTCCGCGCTGTACATACCCCAAAACAGTTGCCCGCGTTTCCATTCCTGTTTCGGTTTCAATCTCTTTGGCAACGCGGTAGGCAATGGAAGGCGTGTTCATTTCTGCACGGAATTTTTTTCTTTCCTTTTTTTCTATTTTTTCTTCTTCTATTGAATAAGCCCCTTCGGCCACAACAACAATTGAAAAAGCTTTCCCGCTTTTGGCGCGCGCCTCAAGATGCTCTGTTATTACCCTGATATCGTATGGAATCTCCGGAATAAGAATAACGTCTCCGCCGCCCGCAATTCCGGCGTAAAGGGCAAGCCATCCGGCCTTATGCCCCATCAGCTCGATAACCATAACGCGGCTGTGGCTTTGCGCGGTTGAATGGATTCTGTCAATGGCTTCTGTTGCAATGCCAAGAGCGGAATTAAAACCAAAAGTCCTGTCTGTTCCGTGAATATCATTGTCAATGGTTTTGGGTAGTCCAATGACGTTTAGCCCTTCCCTGGCAAGAAGATGGCCGGTTGTATTGGTTCCGTTACCGCCAAGCACTACAAGGCAGTCCAGTTTAAGTTTTTCATAATTCTGTATTATTGCGGCAACCTTGTCCTGCCCTATATCGCTGTCCCTGTGATCCGGCGGACGCTTAAAGGGTTTTTCCCTCGCAGAGCCCAGTATTGTACCAGGCTGTGTAAGAATCCCTGAAAAATCCGCGGAATGTAAATGCCAGGCATTTCCTTCGATAAGGCCGCGGTAACCATTGCCAATACCGATTGCTTTCATGCCATAACGGTCATGCGCTGCCCGGCAAACCCCCCTGATAGCTGCATTAAGCCCCGGACAATCGCCGCCGGACGTTAGTATCCCAAAAGTTCTGGTGATGCTGTGCCTTGGTTTCCCCATGATTCCTCCTGTTATATTTTTATCCTTAAATCAGCCGCTTGTTCCAGCCCCTTTAATTAATATATAATACTCCATGGTTAACAACAGAAAACCTCATGCTGTTTTCATTTTATTAATATTTACTATTCTGCTTTTTGCTCTCCCTCAATTTCTGGACGCACAAATCGGCCAATGGTCATTAATACTTGGCACTGACCAAGGCTTGATCGGCCTCGATCAGGCTTCAAGGCCCACAACACTCTGGTCAGGCGGCGAAGTTAAAAAAGTCATAAGCCGTAACCTTGGCACACAAACACTCTGGGTAATTCTGACAAGCGAAGGCATTTTTGTCTCCAATGATCTGCGTAACTGGGAAAGCCGCAATCAGGGATTGGCAACTTATGTTATTAAAAATTATGAAGGCGGGAGAACCTCTCTGATAACATCAGTACGGGATATTAAAGACCTGGAAATTGACCCGCAGAATCCTGAAATTATGGTATGCGCAATAAAAGACGCTGTATATCTTACAAGAAACGGAGGCATAAGCTGGCAGAGTCTTGGTATGCCGGATTACCGGAGTAACGGCATCAAAGCTGTGGGTGTTACTTCCATTGGACAGGATTTAATGGTTTTTATGACACACAGTATTTACGGCCTTTACTATATTATGCCGGGAAGACCCGGGGCGGCATGGGAGGAATTAAGCGCCGGCATCGAAAACCTTGAAACCACAAACAATCCTGATGAAGTTTCGGATATGGTAATCCGTATGCTTCCAACAGGCGAACCGGAAATTATTGTTTCGCAGACTTTCAGGCGCAGGATTTACAGGCTTAACTGGCCAGAGAGAAGGTTTGAGCTGCTTTGGACAGGCGGCTCCGGCTTGGGGATTATTGATTCTCTTTCTGTATCAGGAAACTCCCTGCGCTTTATACAGGACAATAACCTGCTTGAAGTTACAATTCCGGCACGAGGCATGGCAGAGACTTCCACACAAAGACGGCGCCAGGATTTAAGCAGCCTGATAATAAATAACTCCAGAATCAATAATTTAAGGCCAAACAGCGCGGCATTTCCGGACCCGGGAGCGGGCTTTTCAAGCCTGCACGAACTATGGCTTATACTTCCCCGGCCGCAAAGAACAAGGGAAATGGGAGCGGGCCTTGAAGGACTTTATCTTCCCGTTAATCATGCCCTGGAACCTGCTTCGCTTGCCCGTTATATGGAAATAATAAGAAACCGTAACCTTAACATGGTTGTTGTTGACATGAAAGACGATCTGGGCCGCCTGCGTTTTACGCCTAACAACCCGCTGATCACTCAATGGGGCCGGGTTTTCCAGCCCGTAAACCTTGAAGATTTTCTTCAAAGAATGAAGAATGCGGGCGTTTATACAGTAGCGCGTATTGTGGTTTTCAAAGACCCGCAAGTTTTTGCAAAAGACGGAAATAAATACGCTGTCTGGGACAGCCAAAACAATACTCCCTGGCAGGGTACTACCGGCACAGGGCTTATTGGAGAACAATGGGTTGACCCTTATGCGGAAGAATTCTGGGAATATATTGCCGTTCTTTCACAAGAGCTGTGCCAAAGGGGTTTTGATGAAATCCAATACGATTATATACGCTTCCCCACTGACGGCTTAAACCTTGGCAATGCCCAGTACCGCTGGCGCAGCCAGGGCATGACCATGGACAGCGCGATAATTTCGTTCCTGCGCCATGTAAGGCAAAGGATTACATCGCCGATTTCCGTCTGCATTTACGGAGCAAACGGCTGGTACCGCACAGGAGCCAGAACAGGC
>Ga0099364_10009713_pt1 | contig 13327 bp, 11 predicted proteins | sample TergutTh196P3_FD_73070 | JGI IMG/M metagenome (GOLD analysis project Ga0099364, IMG submission 73070) | Microcerotermes parvus P3 segment gut microbial communities from Pointe-Noire, Republic of the Congo - Th196 P3 | ecosystem: Host-associated > Arthropoda: Insects > Digestive system > Gut ...
TAACCGCAATATGCACTTCCACTACACTATCGCAACCCGCAACAGTTTGATGCTCCAAAAGCAGAACCGTATCCCGATAAAAAACATTCGACAGATATATTACCGAATCTATTCCTGCAAAATTTTGTTGACTAAAATACGAATTATCCACCGTCAAAAACGCTGTCCTCATTGTTCCGCAAGCCCCACCAATCAAGGTATCCAAGCGATCGCCGGACGAAAAATAAAACTCTCCCCGATAATACACACTGTCGCAACCGGAGTGATAAACCGTATCAAAATCGGATTTTAAGATGCTCAAATTTACGGTTACCACACTGTCGCAACCATTAGTAGCGACAAGGGTTTGCGAGTAGACTCCCGACTGCTGATAAATCTGATTGTTCCAAATATACTGCTCGCAAACATCGGCAGAAAGTGTTGTTGTCATGCCATATTTGAGCGACAAGTTGAGATTCAAAACACTATCACATCCATTTTCGGACGTTAGAAACTGCACGTAGTCCCCCGCCGATGCATAGATTACGCCATTGAGGATATAACTTTTTCCATCGCAAAACGAGTCGACGATGGTGGTTTCCTCGCTCGGTTTTTTGGTGAGATGCAGGGTGAGGTCTATCTCGCAATCACCGTTGTGCAGGGTCTTTTGGTAGGTGAAATCTCCGGCGAGGGTGTTGCTGTCGGAGGGCAGGTCGAAACCGTTTTGCCGGTAAGCATAGCCCACGCAGATGGTGTCGAAAATTTCTTGGGGCTCGTTGCGACTAATAAAAATTTGCCGAGAGGTGGTGCTGGCACAGCCTACGGAGGATGTGGCGGTAACGGTAAAGAGGGTGTCAGCAGTGGGTTTTGCAATGAAATTCGTAACCGTATCGCCCGTACTCCAAAGATAGACAAGCGTTGTATCTGCCACCATCTGCTGTTTTGGGGGCATTGCAAATTCTCTAACGGCACGTGCTAAGCCTCCTCCGGTTTTAAGTTGGGGTTGCACCCTTCCTTGAAATATGACCCACATAGAATCTGCGGAGTGTTGCGTACTCGACAAATAAGGGGCACCGAACGAAATTATTGTTCCTCCGTTTCCCGTAAACCTCGACATAATAAAAGCGTAATTCGCTCTAAGCTGATGCAAAAGACCCAAAGACGGAATAAACCAACCGTTGTCCAAATCGACCAAACAGGCAAGATGTGCGGAATCGGGATGACAATCGCTATGGGCTTTCAAATAAACCGTATTCCTATACCCATCCATATCGGAAAGAGCCTGCCAATGAGCCCTAGCGGTGTCGTTTCCGTTCATCTGTGGAAGTTCAGGGATTAGGGTTTCTACTCCGTAACGAAGAGCATTACCCGAAATACCCGAAACATCTCTCATAGCAACCATAAATCCTTTGGTTTCATCGGGAGTGATCCAAAACACGATACCTCTACTGCCGTCTGAATTGGTTATTAAATCTCCAATTTTCGGACGCGGTTGGCTTTGCAACGATATGCAAAATGCCAACAAAAAGAAAATTATATAATAGATTTTTTTAGTCATGGGGTCAGTTTGAAATATCGCATTGAGCGAAAAAATTGTAGTGAGGGTTTATTTACAGGTAAAAAAGTACCCGACGAATCTATAACAATAGCCATACTACCACTACCTTGTGCTGAAATCCATAATCGCCATAATTCATTCAGAGTTCCAGCAGGCAAAGGTTGGCTTAGAAATGGAGGAACTCCGCCTGCAAAAGCAAAAGATTGGTAGATAAGTGGAAGATTAGCCACCAATATGACCGCTTGCGTATAAGCCGGCAAAAACCAGCCGTTGTCAAAATCTACACGCCACGCCGCCGAACCTCTTCCCCAAGACGTAGTGGTATCAACGCCGTTTCTCATAGCAAGTGTATTCCGATAGCCTGCGGTATCATTAAATATCCAACCCACTCCGGAAGTAAGAAACGCAGAAGTTATCTCTGGTACATTTGGAATAGGAGCAGGATTGCCCCAAGGTGCCTGCGGTTGCGGCGAAGAAAATCTTATATCTATGACCCAACAAAGGGTTCGGTCGGGGTTTATCCAAAAAATGACGCCTTGTGCGGTTTTCCCGGATGTTGGAAAGTTTTCGGGTGTTTCAACCGTTTCGTCTGTGCATAAAATATCGCCAATTTTTACATTTACAAAGTCCACCGTTTGCATGAGAGAAATCGCTTGCAATTCTACCGAATCCCCCTCACAAAGCACATCTGCGGAGGCTAAAATTTCAATTTCGGGCGATGGGAATACGTAGAGGTGCAGGGTGTGTACGCTATCGCAACCGTCTTGTGTCGAAAACCGTTGTATGAACACAAAATATCCGGCACTGTCTTGACGGGGAATGTTGAAGTCGTTTTTGGAATAATCCGAACCGGAACAAATCGAATCTATAAAGGTTACATAATGCGATTCTTTCGGTTCTATAAACAACGCCAAGAGCCTGTCGCCACAGCCGTTTGCTACATGGAGTTTGAGCGTATCCGCAGGGGCATCGTGGGTAAATTGCAAGGCAATCGTTGCCGTATTATACCCTCGAATAATATTGGCATTTTCGGGAACAAACCAACGAAAACTCGTGAAAAATTCTGCATTCGGCATCGAGTAGGTTTCCAATTCGCCCGAACATGGCGAGGTGTTTCCTACAATCGTAGTTGGAAACGATTGGCTTGCGGGGCTCACCGTAAGCACAAGACAGACCAGACTGTCGCAGTTGTTTTCTCGTGGAAGAATCAGCGTATCTCTTACTGTTCCTGATGGAGGCTGCACGATATTAAAGCCATTTCTCGTATAATTTTCGCCTTGACAAATGACATCGTAAAGCGGGTAGAACCGTTGCCTAACGGTCAAATACAAAAAGGTTTTTGCCGTTTTCGCACAAGCCTCTGCATCGAAAAGCATGTTGATGTGCGTTGATGTTCCAACACTATATTGCGGGGGCAAATCGTAATGGTGTTTGGTGTATGGTTCGTCTTGACAGATGGTATCAAAAATGGTGGTATCTTTATTGGGTAGATCTGAGGCAATATAGGCGTTGAGCGTTATTTCGCAACCTGTAAACGATTGGATTAAAGCACTTGCAAAAATCGGATTTTCTCCCATAATGTAAAACGTTGATGCCGTTGTATCGCCGTTTGACCACAAGTATTCGGCATAGGGCGGAGCGTTCAGATATATGGTATCATTTGTGCAAGCGGTCAATTCGAGTTCGTTTGATAAACATTCTGCTGTAAAATAGGCATAGCCGAAATGTCCGGAATGCCCGCAGTCGTAGGTAACGAACTGCACCTTGACGGCTTGTCCGATATAGGGCGACAGGTCTACGGCGATTGTGCTCCAATCCCGCCATCGAATGGGTGTTCCTCTACCCGAATACGTTTCAAACCCTGTGATTCCGGCAGTTGCCGTAATATCGTATTCGGCACAAAAATTGATCAATTGGTCGTTATCGTCCAAAATTCGCACGATAAAGCGGGGTTGAAAGTCAAAATTATGTCCGGCATCTTCAAGCACAACGGCGAAATTAACGGCTAAAAGCGGTGCGTTGGCTTGCACTTCAAAATGATAGGTGATAGCCTCCGCCTCCGCACCAATCTGTTGATTGCCTAAGCGAACCGATTGCGTTTGACCTTCGGGAATCAGTGGCAATCTGTTGCCGGTGTTGGGGTCGAAACCTTGCGTTGTGATGAGCGTATGACGACCATCAACAACACCTGTATTTATGAAAGGCGTGTTTGTCCAGCCTGTAGCACCACCTCCTGTATATTTTCCATAAGTCGCCACTACGCAGGGCGAGTGTAAATTCATGAAATTCGGTGCTGTCGGGCAAACGGTTTGCCCGATAGCAACGAGGGAAAGAGTTGCGTATAGTCCTATGAACGATATTTTTTTTAGGCTTATCATGTTAATTTTTGTCAAACGAAAAACGGACTTACATTATCCGCTTTGAGGTCTTCAACTACCCATGCACAAACAAGCAAGCCCGCTTTTGCGAGCATTTACTCATTCCTGTGCATATCTGAAAGTGTTGAAGTTTCAAAGCAAGAATATAGCCAATGCTATTTTTCTATATGTTTGTTTGTGCCTGTTAGCACATTGTAGTCATAGGCAAATGGTTTTGATTTCAAATTTGGTACAAAGGTACGAATATTTTTTGGATTATGTACTATTTTCAGATGAGTTTTTGAACTTTTTGGGTTAGTTTGAAAGATTTTTTGTAATTTTGCAATAGATGTTTTTCTTACATTTTTTCATTTGCAAAATTTCTCCGAAAAGCTTCGCTCATTCGTCGTTGTTCTTCTGTTGAAATTTTATGTTTTTTTGCGACACTTTGCCATTTTGATACGACCTTAATTGTATTGCTAATAATCTCTTTTGCTTGCGTATCGGAGAGCCTGAAATGGTGTGCAACTTCGGTTGCTAAATTTAAATCCAATGAATTGTCGTGAGCGGAAATGTTTAATTTCAATCCAAGTCCTTTTGGATTCGGATTTATATCGTAAGCCGGAGATAGTGTCCAACCTGTTTGAGTTAGTAAAAATCCGTGATTTCGTAAGTGGTCGTCTGTATTGCTTACGCAAATGGAAAACACAATTCGTCCGAACAATTCTTTCAAATCTTGATTTACATTCGCACCTTTTTGAGAAATAAACCTTGTCAATTCTAAATAACTCGCTCCATCTTGAGAATTTATGCCATCCGTATAACCAAGCAAAGTCATGGCAGAAGCGAAATGCAAACGTTTTCCATTTGTTGTTCTGTCGAATCGTTTGGTCAAAAACGTATGATGTTTTCCTGCAATTTTTTTTGCTTTGGCTTGAGCAATATTTAGTCCTGCTTTTTGTGCCAATTCGTTTACGACCATTTCCCATGCACCAACATCGTGCGTGTCACCAATACTCGGAAATTTTGCAATCCAAAGCGACCCATCTTTGTCTTTAACTCCTGCTTTCGGACGAGCACCGCCAAGTGAAGAGCCCGGTTCAAGTAGCATTTGTAAAGCTTGCCATTGTTCAAAATCGTTCTTGAACGAATCATTTTCCAATTGATAACTGGCTTGCTCAAGTTGTGAAATTGAAGCTATCGGTGGCGTTGCAAAATCACAATTATCGTTCAAAAACACACCGGATTCCGTTTCTTTGAAACGCAGTCCACCCATTCGCAATTCATCATAAACACCTAGTAAGTAATCCGATTCATTTAGTTTTCTTGGAGAGCGATTTTCCATTCGAGCTGAAATAACTTCACGTCTTTCCATCAACACTCGTCCCCAGCGGTCTGGAGCAGAGTCCAAAAACGCACCAAATCCTATCTTTTTTTCATGTAAATACTGTGTGCCGGAAAATAATTTTATGTCAGGGTCTATTTCTTGTGCAAATGGCGAATCTAGCCAATCATTATCATATTCAAAAGAAAAAACTTCTTTTCCGCGTGATTGAAAACTATGTAATACCCCTATTAATTGAGGTGCTTCAAACTCTTGCCAATCGGCATAAACCAATATGTTTTTTTTATTGTCCATCTTTGATTATTTTTCGTTTTGGCGCTCGTTTTTTAGGAAGTATTTTTGCGTCTTGCAATCTTCGTCCAAGTGCGTCATTGGCAGCCATTTTCAAAAGATTTTCTTCTAATCCTAATACAAATAGCACTTGTGCATAATAGCCTATTGACACACCAGGAGAGCCTTTCTCAACCTGCCAAAGTGAGTATAGCGAAATACCGGCACGCTCCGAAACTTGCGTAGTGCTTAACTTTCGTCGTAACCGTGCCAACTTAATATCTTCGCCTAATTGCTGTAGAATTTCGACTAAGTGAGGTTGCATCGAATACTTTGTTCGCATCATAACATTTGATATTTTTTGCAAAGATACGAATAATATATTAAAATACCAAATGTTATTCTACGTCTTGTCAAAATTGACCTTTTTTCATTGAATCTGACGAAATATAACATTATAGTCAGTCAAAGGTATACAAATTACTCCAAACTATACTTTTCATTTTTCTTCTTTTGTGAATTCAAAAAAAATATGTATCTTTGCACAAAAAATCAATCATCATGGATCAACCTAAAATAGAGCGTTTATTGCGATTAATGAAACTGCTTACCGGCAATGTTTCTTACACGGTTTCGGATTTGTCAGAAAAATTAGATATGTCGATTCGAACGATTTACCGCTACATTGACACGTTTCGTGAAGCCGGATTTATCGTAAAGAAACAAGGCGATGTGTTTCGTTTGGATAAATCTTCGCCTTATTTCAAAGACATTAGTCAACTCATTCACTTCACGGAAGAAGAAGCGTACATTTTGAAAAGTGCTATTGAAAGTATTGATGAAAGCAATCTGTTGAAACAAAATCTGAAAAAGAAACTTTACACCGTTTACGATTACAAAATTCTTGCCGACACGGTGGTTCGTAGTAAAGATGCAACAAATGTTAATCGTTTGATTGAAGCCATTGAAAATAAAAAGCAAGTGCAATTGTGTAATTATAGTTCGGCACATAGCAAAACGATTAGTAACCGTATTGTTGAGCCTTTTGCTTTCACAACAAATTATATTCAAATGTGGGCTTATGATGTGAAAGATAAACAAAACAAATTGTTCAAAATTCAACGCATCGAAGATGTAGAGATGCTTCAACAAACGTGGGAAAATAGTGGAAAACACAAAAGTGGCTACATAGATATTTTTCGCATCAGCAGTTTTGAACAAATACCGATCAAATTAAAATTGAGTCTTCGGGCTGCAAGTTTACTTGTTGAGGAATACCCATTGTCTGAGCAATATCTTACCAAAATTAGCGATAACGAATGGATACTCGAAACAGATGTATGCAATTTTGATGGTGTCGGGCGTTTCATTATGGGATTATTCGACGATATTGAAATTCTCAAGTCGAAAGAATTGAAAATTTTCATCAATAAAAAATTGCAATCCTGCGTGAAAAAATAATTTTGTCATAAGTTGTCAAACTATAGTTGTAATTTTGTATCGTCAAATCAAAATTACGTCAATTAAAATTAAAGGAGGACACTATTATGAAAAACATTCAAAGACACTACGCAAACTTTCACATCGCCGGATTTACTTTCTACGACGGCATTGATGTGTTTGACCAACTGAAAATCGGTAAAGAACTTATTCTAAAATCTGATCCCGACAATCAGTATGATGCAAGAGCCGTTGCTATTTACTTCGAAGATACGCAACTCGGCTACGTTCCAAGAACCGAAAACAGAGAAATACGTAAGTTTTTAGACTTAGGGCACGATGATTTATTTGAAGTTAAAATCAGTCAGGTTTCGCCGGATGCAAACCCAGAACATCAAGTTCGGGTTATTGTAAAGATTCGGAAAAAATAACATGCGTTTTTTTCGCTTTTATTTTAGACGTAATTGGCAATCTATTTGTCGGTGCGGGTTGTTTTGCAAATATTTTTCGAATCTGTGGGATTAAATAATAAATTTTGTGTCAAAGATTGTCAAACATTAATCATGATTTTGTATCGTCAATATTATGCTCTACCTCGAAAAATTCTTTCTGCCAAGTGAAAGCGGGCGTGAATATCCGTATCAGGTTTTATATCCCAAAATGTTGGATACTATTTCATTTTCACCAATTACAATTTTTTACGGCTCAAATGGATCAGGGAAATCAACACTGTTAAATGTTATCGCCGAAAAAATAGGCGTAAAAATTAAAACAAAAGGAAATAGCAGTTTTTATTTCGATGAATATGTTGAGAAATGTATGTATCTGATGGCAGAAAAAAATGAAAAATCATTATTATTGCCAAAAAACAGTCGATTTGTCCGTAGTGAAGATATAATGAGTGGAATTGTAGATTTGCGTAAAAAAACTGAAAGAACAATGAATGAACTGACTGAAATATCAAATGCAACACTGATTGATAATTTAGGAGAGTGTAAAAAGTATGGAGAAAGAGAATTGGCACGACCAAGAAAGGATTATTGTAATCTTTTCGATCAGTATTCCAATGGAGAAACTGCTATGATGTTTTTTGAAAACACCATTCAACCAAATACGCTTTATTTTCTTGATGAACCGGAAAATTCGCTATCTCCGAATTTGCAATTACGTCTAAAAGAAATCATAGAAAGTTTTGCATATAATCTCAATTGTCAATTTATTATTGCATCACATTCACCTTTTCTACTTTCTACGGAACACGCAAAAGTGTATAATCTAGACATGTATCCAACCAAAGTTTGCAATTGGCATGAACTTGAAAATGTGCGTTGTTCTTATGATTTTTTTGATAAAAACAAACATTTATTTGAATGAAATTTCTACAAATTTCAACTAAATAAATCTTGTGTCAAAAGTTGTCAAAATATGGTTGTAATTTTGTATCGTCAATTCAAAAGAACTAAAATTATGAGCCTTGATATTTCTTTCAAAAGACCATTGCCAGAAGATTGTACTAAATGCAAACATTGCGAAACAGTAAAAGAATCATTAGGAAAGGAAAACTTATATTTAAATGTTACTCATAACCATAGGGAAATGGCTGAAGAAGCTGGAATTTATTATGCTATGTGGCGACCGGAAGAGATAGGATTGGAACGTGCAAGCGATGTCCTTCCGTACTTGTTGGAAGGGTTGGATAAATTGCAAAAAGATCCAGAAAAATACAAAAAATTTAATCCGAAAAATGGCTGGGAAAATTATGAAGGTTTCGTTGATTTTGTACAAAAATACATAAATTGCTGCATATTATATCCAACGCATTTTATAAATGTGTGGAGATAATTCCAAAATCAAATGTAGTAATTAAATTCCGAAAAGAATTCGTACAATTCAAAATATTTTCGTAACTTTGTGCAACAAAATAAAAATGATGTCAATTATGAATTGCGAAAATGTAACAAATTGCACGTGTCCAAAGACAAGTTGCGAACATCACAGCAAATGCTGTTCATGTGTAAAGAATCATGTAAACAATGGTGGTTTACCACATTGCTTGCGTCCTGAAAACAGATAATAAAAATGTAAATTATGAATTTAGAAAAATTAGTTCAAAAAAATCGTAGTTATCGTCGTTATGATGAGAGTTTTAAAGTTGAGAAGACCCAAATCCTTTCTTGGATTGATTTGGCACGTCTCACGCCATCTGCAAGAAATTCGCAGCCACTGAAATTTTTCGTTTCAACAGACGAAAAAACCAATCAAATTATTTTCGATAACATTTCTTGGGCAGGTTATCTGGAAAACGGGCGACCTGTTGAAGGCGAGCGACCATCAGCGTATATCGTGATTTGCAACGATATGGATATTGCTCCGCAATCGCAATACGATCAAGGCATTGTTGCACAAACTATTTTGCTCGCTGCTGTGAATGAAGGTTTGGGCGGAATTATGTTTACAAGTGTGAAGAAAGAGGATATGCGAATGCAATTAAATTTAACTTCGTTGAGCTCGCAAGCTCGGTTGCCAAAAAATCTCGAACCACAAATGGTTATCGCAATCGGAAAACCTACCGAAAACATTGTTATTACGGATGTTGAAAACAACGATATTAGATATTATCGCGATGAAAAAAGAACGCATTTCGTTCCAAAACGTTCATTGAAAGAGATTGTAATTTAACAAAAAAATTTTACTCTCCAATAACTTTCACCAAAACTCTTTTGGCACGTTTTCCGTCAAACTCACCATAAAAAATTTGTTCCCAAGTACCGAAGTCTAATTGTCCGTTGGTAATCGCAACAACGACTTCTCTACCCATAATTTGTCGTTTCAAATGGGCGTCAGCGTTGTCTTCGTAGCCGTTATGACGATATTGAGCATGCGGTTTTTCGGGTGCTAATTTTTCGAGCCATAGTTCGAAATCGTGATGCAATCCGCTTTCATCGTCGTTGATAAACACACTTGACGTGATGTGCATCGCATTGCAAAGCACAAGTCCTTCTTTGATTCCGCTTTCGAGAATACACGCGTCTACGTAAGGTGTAATGTTGATGAATTCTCGGCGTTTTGAAGTGTTGAACGTTAGTTCTTTTCTATAAGTTTTCATTTTTTTTGAATTTATTTTTTAGTTTTGAACTGAATATGTTCTATTTCTTTTCCTGCTAATGTTTTTTTTTGCCGACGATTCGATTTAATTTTTAATCTCTCCCAAATACAATTTGGAATCAATTTCCAAAAGAATACCAAGATGGCATACCGCCAATCAATAACCACACTACGCTTACGTTTGCGAATAGCTCTGATAATTTTTTTTGCAACATAATCCGGTTTCATTTTTAGAGGATAATGGTGCTTGTCGTTGAGCAATGCAGTGTCAACAAAACCCGGTTTTATGTCGGTAAATTTGATGTTTAAATTTTCAATTCTTGCCAACTGAACGAGGCTTTGAATATAGGTATTTTGAAATCGTTTTGAAGCGGAATACGATGTTGCAACACCAAGCCCTTTTGTTCCGGCAATTGAGCTGATAATCGCGATATGTCCTGATTTATCTGATGTTTTGAAATAGTTGAACGCCGTAGAAACCATACGCGTAAAGCCCAAAACATTCGTGTTTAGTATTTGGAGTTCCAGATCTAAATTCAAGTTCGGATTTTGTTTTCCAATGCCGGAAGCCAAGAAAAATAAATCCATTCCACCAAGTTTGTCAATCAACGACAATAGCGATTCCGCAGCATTTTCCGAAGTTACATCCAATTGTTTGGTTACAACTTTATCAGGATATTTTTCCTTAAATTCATCCAAAAAAGACAATCGTCTTGCAGCAATTCCAACTTTGTAACCCTCTGCAATCAACAGTTTCGAGACTTCTTGTCCGATTCCTGAAGAAGCACCTATGATTATGGCTTTTTTCATATTATTTAATCAGTTCAAAATTATGTTTTTCAATCATCTGTTGATTTTCCTCTTTTAACAGACCTTTGTCCACCATATTTTGAACAAAATCCATAATAAATTTCTTCAAAGCCAAGACTTGAGCCACAAAAGACGGAGATTTTTTTCATGGTTTTGGAATTCTTTTTTTATTTAACAAAATAGTTCATCAATTATGTGTTTTATCTCTGTCGAATCAATTCCTCCATCTGGTTTGTCTTTTGTAATAATTAATTGTTTATCTGCATCACTATTCTTTGTGTATTCAACAATACCACTTCTATCATACCATTCCTGTTTTCTTTTCCATTTACTTCTATAATCATCCTTAGTTAACATGCCTAAATGTTCCCAATAATAAGTAATTCCTGTGTTGTTGTCTTCAATCGTAAAGTCAGGGTGAATCGTAATTCCTCTGTCATCAGTTATTGGGGTTTCGTAAACGTATTTAATGTTGTTATTATGCAATTTGTCAGCAATGATAACTTCAGATTTAGAAATCATAAACTCTCCTTTTTCTGATACCTGGATGTATTTTGTATCATAAAATTTCTTGTTTACTGTTTTCAATTTTGGTTCACTGAATAAATCGGTCAAGCGTCTGCCTGTTTCAGAATATTCGCCTGTTGTGAATTTTCGATAATCATTTAAACTGCCTTGATGCAAAATAACAATTCTGTCTTCTTGTCTTGTTAATGCTGTGTAGAATAATTCCCTTGATAAAACAGGGCAAGGGTTAGGCAAAACAAAAAGAACAACTTTAAAACCACTACCTTGTGCTTTGTGAACAGTAATTGAATAAGCTAATTCCATTTGTATATCCCCATCTTCCTGAAAATCCGATTCCTTAAATACATAAGCATAATCAGGCTGTGATGAGAATACGATATTCAGTGGACGAATGCCATAATCCCATTTTCCGTATTTGCCAATGTGAATTCCTATTTCACCATTAGCAATATATTTCAATATTTCATCATTCGGAATATTATTAGGATTATCAATTTTGTTCCAAGGTTTATCCCACCTCGTGTTTTTTGTGTTAATAATCTTGTCACTAAAGATAATACTATCATCACCAACAGGTTTATTCATTTTTCGTTTCTGAAACTTACCAGGGAAGATTGCCTTTTCCTTCGTTTTAGCCCTAAATGCTTTTTGAATTTTTTGGTTTAATACTTTGGTTCCATAACCTGCTGTTCGAGTTGGAGATAATATTTGCCAGTTTTCAATCTCTTTAGCAGATTCAATTCCAAAACCAGACCAATTGCTTTCTTCTATGTAATAGTTAGAGCCAAGAGATGCATCAAAATTTGCTTGTTCGTTTCTTAAAACTTTTCCAGGAATAGATTTTAAAAGTCTTACAATTTCGACATTCGTAATGTCTATCAGTATTTCTTCAAGATGTTTTACATTACGCCACTCAATAAAATCAATGCTATCCCATTCCTTCTTAGTATCTTCAGCTATCTCTTTGAAAATGTCTAATTCTTGCTTTTTAATTTCATCATCGCTAAACCATTTACCAAGTCTTACGTCAAGCCGTTCGACTTCTTCCTCGGGTAAATTATCTCCTGAAAGATGACGAAATAACAATTTCAGTTCTGCTATTCCTTTTTCTTCCTGCTTTAAAAATTCAACGCAATCTACAAAAGGCCTTCCTGCACCAATAGGTGGAAGCTGCCTGTAATCACCTATAAGAATAAAACGTTCAACACCAGTTAAACTATCCAACAAAGCAGCTAACTGCTCCTCCGTTAGCATAGATGATTCGTCCACTATTACTGTATCATACTTTACCTGCTCCGCATCAGGATTCATAGAATATTGTTGTGTCTCAGGATCATATCTTTCTAAGTCATACAAGAATGTAGCTAGTGTTTTGGCATCCTTTCCCATATTTACTCTTGCCTTACCTGTTGGAGCAAGCCTTAAAATAGTTCCTGAACTAATAAAAGGTTGTTCACATAGAATGTTTAACAATTTTGTCTTTCCAGTTCCAGCAGGACCAATTAAAATAGATATTCTATTGTTTGATAATATCTCCAAGGCCTTTGCCTTTTCTTGTCTTGCCTTTTTATCTTTTTCTTGATACCAAACAGGCTTTGAAGTATCAATTTTCCCCAATCCATCTTCTATAAGTTGCAACCAGTCTTGATTTATTGGTGGCGTAATACTTCGCTTAATTCTTTTCTGGACAAAGTTTTTAATCTTGTCTTTTATTACATCAAATCTTTTTAGTTTGAAATAGTATAACTCGTCTTCTTCATCCAACGTGTGCCGGACAATTTCTTCTTTTAAAAATTCTTCAATAGCAATTAGGTTTCTTATAGAAGGGTTGCAAAGTGGCTGTAAAGGAAATTCGTCTAATTTGGTTACAAATTGATTATCTGTAAGCAATGTGTTGCCATTAACAGTTTCTTGTTCTAATAATTGAATACCGTA
>Ga0099364_10009714_pt1 | contig 13327 bp, 12 predicted proteins | sample TergutTh196P3_FD_73070 | JGI IMG/M metagenome (GOLD analysis project Ga0099364, IMG submission 73070) | Microcerotermes parvus P3 segment gut microbial communities from Pointe-Noire, Republic of the Congo - Th196 P3 | ecosystem: Host-associated > Arthropoda: Insects > Digestive system > Gut ...
ACTTAATCGCTTGGATTAGGGGGCGTCTGGCAGGACAGTTGAATGCGCAGCATCCGCATTCCATGCAAAGATTGACTTTGTAGTGTTCCAGCAATTCCGGTTTTTTCAGCAAAAACGCTCGTTCTATTTCTAGTGTTGTCAGTTGAAGAGGACAATTAGAAACGCAGCGCCCGCAGCGGATGCAAGCAGACTCTGCAGGTATCTGCGCATCCTTTTCGTTGAATGCAAGTACTGCATTCGTTGCTTTAACTATGGTCATATCTGCACTGGGTATTGCTTGACCCATCATTGGCCCTCCAAGAAGGATTTTTTTCGCGTCCTCCGTTTGCGTACCGCAATACTCAAGAATCTCCTTTACAGATGTCCCAATGGGTACTATGAGGTTTTTGGGGTTTTTGACAGCGGATCCGTCAACAGTCACGCATTTGGAAACTAAAGGCATTCCTGTGTTGAAGTACCGAGCCATTGCGGCAACGGTAGTACAATTGATCACAACACAACCTACATCTATGGGAAGACCTCCCTCCGGGACTATGCGCCCTGTGATGTTGTATATCAACACCTTCTCGCCACCTTGCGGATACATGGAAGGCAGTACGCTGACCTCAATGCCCGCGTCTTTTCCCGCTAGCTGCTGCATACTTTTGATCGCTTCCGGGTTGTTGCTTTCAACCCCGATTATGATTTTTACGCCAAAGAACCTTTTGAGCAGCATAAGACCGTCAAAAAGCAAATCCGCATCATCTATCATAGTACGCGTATCGGATGTGATGAATGGCTCGCATTCCGCTCCGTTGATAAGGATGTATTCCAGTTTAGCCTGCTCATTAAGAGTGAGTTTCACCGCAGTGGGAAATCCTGCACCTCCCAATCCGACGACGCCACTGTTTCTTACTGCACCAAGAAAGCTTTCAAGATCCGAAACCTCTTGTGGCGCGAGATTATCAGCAGGTGTCTGCTCGCCATCTGCGGTTATGGTTATAGAAACAGCTCTTTGTCCTGTAATCTCATCAATTTCGTTGATGCTTTTCACTACACCGGACACAGAGGCATGTATGGGGACCGATACAAACCCGTTTGCTTCGGCAATCAGCTGCCCAACCTTGACTTCATCGCCAACATTGACAACAGGATTGGCCGGTGCTCCGATGTTCATAGCCATCGGAATACGCACTTCTGCCGGCACAGGCATAGTTTCTGCCGGAAGTCCGGCGGTATTCTTGTGATGCGGGGTGTGAACACCCCTCAGCTTTCTCACCTTGAACCATCTCCCCTATTCAGTCATCTAAGCTCTGGTTTCATAAGACTAAACCAGGAGTTAACTTTACACTTTTTTTAGGGGTTTGTAAATATCAATCTCTGTTTTTACAAAACAATTATTCCTTTTTACAATGTCTTGACGCACATTGGAACTCTAGCTTGTGACCTGTATCTCACCCATACATTACTGAATACTGTGAAAATTAATAATATTTTAATTCCTATTCCTGTATCAATGTGGTAAGATACGATATGAAACGTATTGTTTCCGTTATCCCAGTAAGCATACAGGAGATGAAAGCTTTGCATACAGTCCATACAGTCAATGTTTTCCCAGGTGTCGAGTTGACATGCATCCAAACTGATAAATTCAAAACAGATTCTCTTTCGATCAACCTGATTAGCGGCTTAAGCCGCGACACTGCCGCTCACTCAGCTCTGCTGCCTCGAGTGCTCCGTCGAGGTTCCAAATATCTACCGGACATGGAACAAATCTCCGGTGCGCTGGACAATCTATATGGAGCTCGGGTAGAGCCGATAATAAGGAAAAAAGGTGAGCTCCATTGCATCGGATTCCATGTGGACTTTCCGGATGGTCGCTTTATTAGTGAAAGTCAATATCTGCTGGAGGAAACCGTATCTCTGGCTGGCGGTATACTTCTGTCTCCCGATATGCGCGACGGTCTATTGCGCCAGGATTATGTAGATAGCGAAAAGAAGAACCTGATCGACGATATCCGTTCCATCATCAACGATAAACGCAGTTACGCCGTCGACCGTCTGCTGGAAGAAATGTGTTCCGAGGAAGCCTACAGCATACATAGGCTTGGCAGAATAGAAGAAGCTCAGACTATTGACACCCATTCTTTGACGCAACACTACCACCAACGGCTGTCTGACTCAAAAATCGAAATCTACTATTGTGGCGCGAATGATCCTAGTCGAGTAAAAGCAGCCATCGAATCAGCGTTCTCTGACTTGTCTAAACAGAGCTTCACAGTATCTCCACAGACCGATATCATTCTTTACCCGCCAAATGATGCGCCAAAACGCGTAAGCGAGGCTTTGGATGTTACCCAAGGGAAACTGGTCGTTGGTTTCAGGCTAGGTAAAGCAATGTCCGATAATCCCGATTATCCCGCCATGATGCTATTCAATGCTATATACGGCTCCGGAGTCACTTCCAAACTTTTTGTCAATGTCCGCGAAAAACTCGCCCTTTGTTACTACGCCAGTTCCATGTTGGATAAACACAAGGGGATTATGCTTGTTTCTTCCGGGGTCGAGTTTGCTAATTTTGAGATTGCGCTTGAGGAAATCCTCACACAATTAGATCATGTGAAAAACGGCAAAATCAGCGAAGAAGAAATGCGTTCCGCAAAAAGTGGAGCAATTACATCGATTCGCTCGTCCATGGATCGCCCCTCCGGGCTTTTGGAACTATATTTCGATGGATCGGTATCCGCCATGCAATATGATCCCGACAAGCTTTGCGAAAAGATTGAAGCAGTTACAATCAGCCAGATCATCGACACTGCATCAGAAATCAGCACTGATACAATATATTTCTTGACCGGTGAAGAAGATGATGGATCACGAAATTGATAATGAACACATAAATAATCAATGAGCTTGCAGAACACTATCATTACGGCATCAACTGCTCTGATTTGATAGTAGACTATCGTAAACTTTGGTTCGAAAACTGCTGATTAAAGAAAGGTTTGGTTACATGGAGCACAGAGTGTACTCACGTATTGGAGAACAGCTTTATACCGATACGCTTCCGAACGGGCTTGCGGTTTACGCTGTCCCAAAAGGCGGTTATAACAAAAGCTTTGCTTTTTTCGCTACCGATTACGGCGGTGTCGATAGGCGCTTCAATCTATCCGGCGACTGGATCGACACTCCTGAAGGTGTTGCTCATTTTCTCGAGCACGAAATGTTTGATATGGAGTATGGCGATGCTCTGACAAAGCTATCCATGAATGGCGCAAATCCAAATGCCTACACTTCTTCAGATATAACGGCATACTACTTCGAGTGTATTGATAAATTCGACGAAAACCTCGATACCCTATTGAGCTTTGTTTCGACTCCTTATTTTTCGGATAAGAGCGTTGAGAAGGAACAAGGTATCATTGGGCAAGAAATCCGCATGAGCGAAGATGACCCGGATTACAATGTGTACTATAATTTAATGAAATCATTGTTCAGCCGCAACCCGATCCGAGACTCGGTAGCAGGTACGATAGAGAGCATTTCCAGAATAACCCCGCAGACCCTTTACGATTGCCACAAAGTCTTTTATAATCCATCAAATATGGTTCTTTGCGTCTCTGGGAATGTCGATATATCCAAGGTCATAGCAACAGCGGAAAGAATTTTGCCAAAAAACCGTGGCGAAAACCCGGGACGTGATTATGGCCTCCCCGAAAGCCTCAAACCCGAAAGGGCAAAAGTCAGCAAAGCAATGGAGGTCAGTCAGCCGATATTCATAGCGGGGTGCAAGTCCAAACCTGCGGATCGTGGTTCACAGACGCTTAGACAAGACATAATCAGCGGGATTGCTTTAGATATTTTAGCCGGTCATTCGTCTCCCCTGTACATTAAACTATATAGCGAAGGTCTTGTATACAACGATTTTTCTGCATCCTTTGATACTGCTGCTGATGCTGCATATACGATTTTTGGTGGTGAATCAAGGGATCCTGAACGCGTTTACGACGAGGTTAAGCAGGAGATTCGCAAGCTTTCCGAAAACAGCCTTGATTCTGCCTTGTTTAACCGTGTAAAAAAAGCTGCAATTGGCAGCCATATCCGTTCGCTGAATTCACTTGAATCAATCTGTGTAAGCATTGCAGGAGGCTATTTTCGCAAATACGACGCCTTATCTGCCTTAGATATTCTTTTAGCGCTCACAGAAGAGGAAATCACCGCCTTTTACCGGGAGCAACTATCCCCCGAAAACATGGCAATTTCAATCGTAACGCCAAAATAGCCCCAATTGCGATTTTTTGAATAATCGTGATTGTCAACTATATCTAGCGAGGTGCAACTGTGGGTTCTGTGGAGATATCCTTTCCCCTTTTTGGCGAAAATTTTATAGTGAACCCTCCAAGATTGATTACTTTATTTGGTTTTGACATTTATATATATGGTCTAATAATAACTGCTGGTTTCATCTTAGCGGGCTTGTACATGAATAAGCGCCACGACTTGTTTGGATTGACACAAGACAACATTTTAGACTTGGTGATACTTGCAGTCCCTTGCGGAATTCTTGGCGCTCGGATTTACTACATTTTATTCAACCTATCAGATTATGTTGGCACCGGTAATTGGAAGAATATATTTATGATGCGTCAAGGTGGCTTGGCAGTGTATGGTGGAGTGATTGGAGGAGCACTAGCATTCTGCATTTACAGTCGCGCAAAAAAGATACATTTTGGCAAGCTGTTGGATGCAGGTAGTTTCGGACTCTTTATTGGGCAAGCCGTTGGGCGCTGGGGCAACTTTTTCAATCGTGAAGCTTTCGGTGTTATCACTGATTTACCTTGGAAGATGGGTTTAAAAGGCACCACAGGTTTCATTTATGTCCACCCTGCGTTTCTTTACGAATCCCTTTGGAACACTGCCGGTCTTGTGATGATGCACCTTTTTTCCAAAAAGCACAAACAAAGATACCACGGACAGTACTTTTTGCTCTACTGTGCATGGTATGGTTTAGGGCGGTTTATGATTGAAGGGATAAGGACAGACAGTTTATATATACCAGGTACAATGGTACGCATTTCTCAGCTATTAGCAGCGCTATCATGTGTATGTGCAACAGTGATTCTTGTGCGCAACCGAATAATTCGGTTAGAATCATCAACATAGACAACATTCCAATCCTTGAACAAAAAACAAACATATATTTGGAGGGAAATATGAAAAATTACGATGAATTAAAGCAAAAAGCAAAAAACGCAGCGGAAACAATTGTGGATGTATCGACAGAAGCATTTAAAGTTGCTGAAGCAAAATTACGAATCTTAGCTAAAAAAGCGAAACTCAATGCCGATTCCACTCGCGAAAAAGCGCAAATCAGACGTTCCTACAACGAAATAGGTAAAAAGTATTATGAGCTGCATAAAGACGAACCAGCAGAAGCTTTCAAAGAAGTATTCGGTAGCATCACCGAATCTTTCACCCGCATCGAAGCCATAAAATCCGAACTAGAAGAACTGAAAAACACAAATGTTTGCGATGAATGCGATGAAGACTGCTGTGACGTAACTGAGGAAGCTGAATCTTCTGAAACCACAAATGCTGCTTCTCCCGCCGCAGAGCCTGGTTTCGCCGGTGAGCAAGCAGATCACAAGGAAGAAGAGCAAAAATCAGAAGACTAATGATTCTTCAATCATTCAATAAACTTCAATTTGCTGTACATATCAGGGCGGCGGTCGCGTGTTCTATCAAGCGACTGCTGCCTTCGCCATTTTTCTATATTTGCATGATGACCAGAGAGCAAAACTTCCGGAACACGGCGTTCCATCCATATTTCCGGTCTTGTGTATTGAGGATGTTCCAGCAATCCGTCCCAATGGCTTTCTTCTGTAAAACACTCCTCGTCCGGTAAGACTCCCGGCACTAATCTACAGACAGCATCAGCAATAGCCATCGCAGGGATCTCCCCACCAGTCAGCACAAAATCGCCTATCGAGAGTTCTTCATCAACACACTCATCAACAAACCTCTCGTCAATCCCCTCGTATCTCCCACAAACGATGATTAGTCTCTCATATTCCCGCTGAAGGCGTTTCGCATCTTCTTGCACAAAAACACTACCGCATGGGGACATAGATAATGTGTGAACACGATATCCCGCTTCATCGCATATGTATTTCCAGCAGTCATATAGCGGTTGCGCAAGCATGACGCACCCTCTCCCGCCGCCATATGGATAATCATCCACTTGTCTTTGTTTGTTTTTTGTGAAATCTCGTATTTGATGGCATTCAATGCGAATGAATCCACGCTCCTGTCCTCTCCCCAATACGCTCTCGCAAAGCATGTCCCCGACAATGTCGGGGAACAAAGTCATAATGTCTATTCTCATTTCCCGTTCCTCATTCCGAATTCCACTTACATGCCTTCAATAATACGGACCAGCACAAAGCCCGCATCAATGTTTGTTTCAATCAAAAATTCTGCAACTGCCGGTATTAGTATCTCGCGCTCCCCTTTGACCACATACACGTCATTTGCAGGGCGCGTCAATACTTCCGTCAGCACGCCAATGTCTTCGCCTGTTGCCGCGTCGATAACACGAAGACCGACAAGGTCTGCAACAAAGTACTGCCCCTCTGCAAGGCGTACCTCTTCCCTGTCAATGCTAACTGTTTTGTTTTTTAGTTTAATGGCGCTATCAAGATCGAAAACACCGTCAAGTGCGGCAATAACCGCACTTTTATGCACTCTTGCAGATATGACATTAACCGGTTTTTTATCTATATAGAGCTTCTTTATGCTCGCTAGAAACCGAGGTGAATCAGCCCATGGTTGAATGCGCACTTCTCCGCGCACGCCGTGGGTATTGACAATTACCCCAGCTTCGAGATATCTGTTCACCATCGAAGTATCACCTTAAGTACTGATTTGCAATAACATTTCTCTATGCTGCTAGTCCATTATATCAACGCTAATGCGCTTGCCTTTCCTTTGCGCTACGGAACGCATCAGAGTTCGTATCTCTTTTGCGATGCGTCCTTGCCTGCCTATGACCTTCCCTATATCAGACTGATTTACATGAAGTTCATAAACTGTTTCTGTTTCTGTTTCCCGCTCTGTGACTGTCACTTCGTCCGGAAACTCCACGAGATTCTGTGCAATATAGAGTAGCAATTCTTTCATTTGTCATCCTCATCAACCAGTGCTGTTGCTGTCTCCTCAATAGCCGACTCTTCAATCGCCGATTCTTCTATCGCTGTCCCTTCTTCTGCTGTCTCTTCTATAGCTGTCTCTTCTGTCGCTGTTGCTTCCATTGCCACCTCATTCGCTGTCGTTGCCTTATTGGCTGCGGCCTTTTTAAGTAAAGCTCTGACAGTATCAGTCGGTTGCGCCCCGTTCTTTATCCAATACTGGGCGCGTTCCACATCGACATTTATCTCCGATGGGGTGGTTAACGGATTGTATGTACCAATCTCTTCGATGCATTTCCCATCTCGCGGTGACTTTGAATCGGCAACCACAATCCTGTAAAACGGATTCTTTTTAGCTCCCATTCTGCGTAGTCTGATTTTTACCATTTTATTATCCTCCTAGTTTTTTCCGTGAACTTTGATTAATGTAGTTTGGCGTGATAAGCGATAAATTTGCGCAACGAGCATATCCCGGTACTGCCACAGCCTCGATAGATGGAATTTACCTGAATAGCCCTCTATTGTTTAACATAGCTGGGACTTTTCCCTTTGACATTTGTTTTGTCATTGTTTGCATCATGCTAAATTGCTTTAGAAGCTTGTTGATATCGACAACCGATGTACCGCTGCCGGCTGCAATGCGTTTTTTGCGATTGCTGTTTAGTACAGACGGGTTCTCGCGTTCGTGAGGTGTCATGGACAGTATTATTGCTTCGATCTTAGATATTAGCGATTCGTCAAATGACGCATTGGCTAAAGCTCTTGTATCAACACCCGGAAGCATTCCCGCGATCTCTGACAAACCTCCCATGGATTTCAGTGACAATAGCTGCTCATAATAATCAGCCAATGTAAATTTGTTGCTTAGAAGTTTTGTCGCCAATTCTTGCGTCTTTTTTTCATCAAACGCTTGCTCCGCTTTTTCAATCAGCGTCATCACATCGCCCATTCCTAGGATGCGGGAAGCCATGCGATCGGGGTAAAATGGTTCGAACTGATCGAGCTTCTCACCTACTCCGGTGAATTTTATCGGCTTGCCGGTTATCGCTTTCACAGAAAGTGCAGCACCACCTCTTGCATCTCCGTCCAGCTTGGTGAGCATTACACTATCAATGCCAAGGGCTTCATCGAAAGAAGCTGCAGCGTTCACCGCATCCTGACCTGTCATCGCATCGACTACAAGCATGATTTCAGTAGGTTTGACTTTATCTTTTATTGAGATCAATTCGTTTACAAGCTCATCGTCAATATGTAGTCTGCCTGCGGTGTCAAGGAATACGATATCATAACCCTGTTTGCTTGCATACTCTACAGCGGCGCTAGCAATGTCTACAGGGTTTGCTGTTCCCATCTCAAAGACCGGGATATTGAGTTGTTTCCCAACAGTTTGCAATTGAGTTATCGCAGCAGGCCGATAAATGTCGCACGCTACAAGCAAAGGGTTTTTTCCATTGTTTTTTCGCATGTAGTCAGCGAGTTTTGCGCCATTGGTTGTTTTCCCGGCGCCTTGGAGACCGATCAGCATGACAATGGTGGGTGGTTTTGACGCTATTTCCAGCTTTGCATTGCTGCCACCCATTAGTTCGCATAATTCCTCATTGACTATCTTTATAACCATCTGAGCAGGCGAGAGACTCTCTAGGACATCGACTCCTACAGCTCTTTGACTGACAGTGTTGGTGAAGTCGCGAACAACCTTGAAACCAACATCCGCTTCAAGGAGAGCAATCCGCACTTCTCGCATGGCTTCTGTGATATCTGCTTCTTTCAAACGGCCTTTGCCGCGCATTTTCTTGAATGCTGCGTTTAGTTTTTCAGTTAAGCTCTCGAATGCCATATACCTCAGCTTCTCCTTTATAGTGGTCTCTATTAGCTAGCTCTTACCTATTTCATCCAATGATACGATAAGTTGCTTCGCCAAGTCTGTCGGATTTTTTTTGTCATTAAGGGATCTTAGCAATTCTCTTGCAATTCTGGAAGCTTGCTCAAGTTCCACTCGCGTATCAAGCCATTTGCGCACAACGCCTGTTTTCCGTTCCATTTGAGCCAGAGATTTTTCTGCGCGGGATATGATATCATATACGCCTTGTCGTGAGATTCCAGCTTTTGCGGCAATTTCCGAGAGAGAATAGTCTTCATTGTGGTAGAGGTCGTAATATTCATATTGTTTTTCAGTGAGCAAGTCGCCAAAAAAGTCAAACAGCATCGTTTTAAACAAGGTTTCATCAGACACAGCAGCCTTCCCCTCCCACTGTAAAGTATTCCCACTTGACACTAAAAAATGATACACCATCCTCGGAAGCATGTCAAGCAGTAATTAACTTAAAATTTGAAGGTGAAGATTGTAAGTTTTATTGCCCAGTTGAATTAAGCCGCGATTTCGTTTGCCGTTTTGTATCCGAGTATCTTCCGAGGGTAGTTGCTTACCCAGTCTTCGATACGTTGAAGCTCATCTTTCGTCAGCTTCCCAATGTCTGTACCCTTTGGTACAAAGCGCGGGAAAGGGTTGTTTTCTGTTACATGTCGCTCAGCGGCAAGTCCTGCACCAATTTGCGAAAGCTCTAACTCCGAGTATGCGCTCTGCGGAACTAAAGCATATCACTTTTCCACATAAACCGTAAAGCAGCATAACCGGAGCAATATCGGATAACATGCCAACATTGCTCCGGCAAAAACACCTTGATTATATAGACATTAGGCAATAATACAAATGCTACGGGTTAAATGCTTTGCGGCTCTCAACGTATAATGTGTCCAAAAACGCTACAGGAGCAGCCATGGCAGAAGCAAACACCGGTTTCGTTGCATAATCAGGACAGAATTTATCTACGAAACGTTTAGCGGAAGCCTTTGCTTCTTCCTCGTCAACTGGTTGGTTTGGTGCTGCTACCAGATCTGTCTCGATGCCTAAAATGATTTGTCCGCCGTACATGTCATAAAGCTTTTGTTTGTCATTCATTGACTGGCCGCTCCACGAGTCGCAACCCATTTCGATATATGCCGGGACAATCATCTCGTTTTTTCCGCAAGAATGCATATCCAAGAAAACACCGCGAGAGTGGCAATAGTCGACGACTTTCTTGATGTGGGGAACCAGCATCTCCCGAATCGTAGCAAGACTGAAGAATGGTGAACGTTGGCTTCCCCAGTCGTCGTGCAAGCTAAGATTATCAATGCCATACGCCCAGATGTATTTATCCACCATTTTGATATAAACATCAGCCAGCGCATCGAAAAGCTCATGGACTGCATCTTTTTGGTCTTCGTCTATGAGAGCCAGCGCCGCCTTGTCAAAGTCCATAAAGGAAATTAACCTTTCAAAAAAACCGGTCAAAATAGTTGCAGTTAGCCGCCTGTCGGTATTGACATAATCAGCGTTAGCCGCCTTTGAAGCTTCCCAGTCCCACGAATCGACATCTGGCCACTCAATTTTTTCTCGCCAGTTGTTCACATCATCCAAAACGGGATTTCCCGGCTTAACCATAGAGCCATTGACCATTGGCACATAAATCCATGTTACGCCAAATTTATCTTTGTAGCCTTCAGTAGCTACCAAATCGCGCTCTTCTTGAGTCAGGGGGTTTGCTTCCGAGACAAAAACCCGGGCGATATTGTCTGCGTCTATACGTGGGGTGATACTAAGGGAATCACCGCTATTTGGAAGCCAAAGGGGAACCTCGCGGTTGTAAATCATACGATAATTTTCTTTAGGCGTAATCGGAGTCTGAAACCGCTTAACTACCCTCCCCATAACACCGGGGGTTTCTGTAGCGTTGTCGACTTCTGCTTGATTGAATGGTACTCTACTCATACGTATTCCTCCAAAATATTTTTATTGCATTGTTTCAGCCTTGCGATGATTATGGCTTTCGGAAAGCTAAATGACATTGCTCCCGGGTAACTGCTTCACATCAAGGATTAAAAGCTTTACGGCTTTCAACATATAATGTCTCGGTGTACTCAGGCGGCGCCCCGAATGCTCCGGATGCAAATATGGGCTTTTCTTTGTAATTTGGGAGATATTTGTCCACAAAACGCTTTGCAGCGGCTTTCGCTTCCTCGACATCCACAGGTTCATTGGGGACAATGCGCAAATCGGAGTCAACCGGCACTATCAATTTTCCTCCAAATTGCTCATATATCAAAACACGATCATTAATCGCTTGCCCACTCCAGGAGTCACATCCAGCTTCAATGTATGCAGGTACAAGCATCTCGTTTTTCCCGCATGAATGCATATCCAAGAATATCCCGCGCGAATGGCAATAGTCAACCACTTTCTTGAGATGAGGCACTATCATTTCGCGCACGGTTGCAAGACTGAAAAATGGAGCGCGTTGGCTGCCCCAATCATCATGGAAAGTGAGCATGTCTATGTTGTATGCCCAAATAAATTTATCTATCATCTTGATATACACATCAGCAAGAGCATCGAATAGTTCATGGACAGCGTCTTTCTGGTCTTCATCGATTAGCGCCAGTGCTGCTTTGTCAAAATCCATGAATGAAATCAGCCTCTCGAAAAAGCCTGTAAGTATTGTGATTGATATCCATCTGTCTGTGTTGACATGCTCCGCATTCGCAGCTTTCGAGCCTTCCCAGTCCCAGGAATCAACATCAGGCATAGTGATTTTTTCTTTCCAGTTATTCACATCATCTAAGGTTGGGTTACCAGGCTTAACCATTGAGCCGTTGACCATTTTCACATAGATCCAATCAACTCCGAACTTGTCTTTGTAACCATCTGTTGCGACGATGTCGATTTCCTCCTGGGTCAATGGATTCGCTTCGAAGCAAAACACTCTAGCTATGTTATCCGGATCTATGCGTGGGGTGAGCATCAGCGAATCGCCGCCGATGGGAATCCACAATGGAATCTCGCGATTGTAGAGCATACGATAGTTCTCTTTGGGCGATATGGGTGTTTGGAATCGTCTCGTTACTCTTCCCATTGTACTCGGTATTTCGATCGCATTATCTACTTCTGTCTGACTAAATGGAATTCTGCTCATTTGCTTACCTCCTGTTATTTATTATGCAAATATTATATATGTTGTTGCACGAAATGTAAATATGCAAGCGCGGGTATATATATGCAGATATTTTACTCGTTGCTTTTAGTTGGTAACCTGATTTGTTAGTGCAGTACACGGAAAAACCTCGTGTTTTTTGGAATTTGTCTTGTTCAAAAAACACGAGGTTACGGTGTATTGTTAATAATCGAATTATATAACTAGACCTGAGTCATTGCTTATGTGCCACCGCCACCAGCGCTCGAGCTGCCGCTCCCGCTACTGCTGCCACCGCCAGCGGATGCCTCTGCTGCCGCCGCTGCTGCTCTTTCTGCCATGACTTTGCGGTTATGTTCAGCGTATTCAGCGAATTCAGCATCAGACTTCCTCCAACCGAAAAGATAGAGAGCTAGGCTGACTCCGCTTTGAACGGCTTGGAATCCGTACATGCCCAATACGAGCTTTGGAACATCCATTTCCACAACGCCGGGTCCTAGTTGCTTAAAGCTGCAGAATATCAGAACCCATGCAACGGTGAAAGATGAAATCAATTGGCCGACTTTCATGGTAATGGAACTCAGGGACATAATAAACGGTCTGGAATCTCTGCCGGTTTTGTAGTATTGATAATCCGAAGCATCAATCCATTGGTTTATTCCGATAGCTCCGGACGGTCCCATTACCACCCTGTTGCATATGGAGAAAGCAAGGACTAGCGGGTAATTATTATGGGCAAACAGAGCATATATAATATTGGTGAATAAGCCAAAAACCCCGGCAATCAACACCGATTTGTATTTACCAAGTTTTCTTGCTATTCTCGGAGCGATCATGACAACACCCAATCCAAGCCAAGAGCCAATTGTATTGGTTAATGTCATATAGTTCATATCTCCGATGGAGTAGGTATAGAAGTATGCGTTTAGACCTGTGAGTGTATACATTCCGATTTGGGCAAGCAGATTCCTCAGGAAAAGAATCCACACATAAGGATTCTTGAAAGTATCGGAATAGACGTGGGTGAGCTTCGTGGATTGAGCGCTGCCTACAACTTTTTTTGCATCCGGATCGTATTGGTCAAAGTCTTTGAGACCCAGATATGCAGTGACACCGGCAACAGTATGAACAGCGCATAGAAGCAGCGATGTA
>Ga0099364_10009715_pt1 | contig 13326 bp, 7 predicted proteins | sample TergutTh196P3_FD_73070 | JGI IMG/M metagenome (GOLD analysis project Ga0099364, IMG submission 73070) | Microcerotermes parvus P3 segment gut microbial communities from Pointe-Noire, Republic of the Congo - Th196 P3 | ecosystem: Host-associated > Arthropoda: Insects > Digestive system > Gut ...
CCGCCGGGCGCGGGGGGCGGGTGGTGGGTATCCCCCGACACCCCCCCTCGCGATATTCCGCCGTGGGAACGCCAGCCGAATAGTGCAACGTCCGTAGCCATGGCAAGCAACAATCCTCCTTTCCCGCCATACGTGGGAACACCGCAAACCGCGCTGCAGAACGGGAATGTTTACGAAACCTGGACACCCAATATGCCATCACCGAACGGGCAGAATCAACCCGTGCCGCAGGCAAACGATTATGGTTATTCGCAGAACACAGCAGGAATGGCCAACGGGTCATTGCAGTTCAACAGCGGAGCGTACCCCAATGCCGGTGTGACGTCCTCCACTCCGCAACAGAGTCAACAGCAGTATGGTTCGGCGTCCCAGCAGATAGCGGACGGATTCGGTGCCATGCCGCAGCAAGTGCCCTATCCGCAGTCTCCGGCCAATCACGGCATCGCCGTTGCTGCAAACACAAACGCCATGCCGTCCTATTCCCAAGTGCAAGGGCAGAGCCAGTGGCAGGAACAATCGCAATACAGCGGCTATCCACAGTATGCAGGAACGCAGAATCCGGGCGGCTATGGCAATGATGCCTCACCCAACCAGCAACAACCATATCCGGGGAACGGTTCGCAGTATGGGACGCAAGGCACCATGCAGTTCGTTCCCCAGTCAGGCATGTCGAATGTGCCGGTCGCGACTTCATCGCAATCATACCGTGACGCCCCCGCCATGGGATCGAACCTGATCCATCCGTATCCCGGCAATCCATCGCAACAACAACCTCTTCCCTATAATAACGTGCCCTCTCTTCCCTATAATAACACGCCCTATAACAACACGGCGGCTTCACAAGCACAAAGTCTTTACCATTAATCACCCCAACCATTTTTTGCACTTTCCTGATCGAAGGACTTTTCACCGCCCGGATTCACAGCTGATTAGAAGATCATGAGCATAAACGAAAAGAACAAACGGCTTTTGAACATTGCGTCATCGTCGCAATGGAAGATCGTCTCCCAACCGGACGAGCAGGAAGACACCGCCCCGGTGACGAAGAATCGGGACGAACGGGAAAACCGTCGGGACAGACAAGAAACCGGGCAACGTTCGCTTCGGGATGCCGACGCGTTTTACAAGAACGACACCAGCAATTTTCTGGGGGAACTGCAAAAGGCAAAAACACTGCTCTACCAACAGACCGGTCCGACTTGCAAAATCGACTTCTTTCCGTCCAAGAGAAAAGGGAGACGCAAGGAGATTTCACACGATATTCAGAGTAAGGGTATTGAAGATTTTTTTTCGGACACGGGCGTTGTTCCGATTCCCCGCACAGGACAAAAGAATTGCCCGAAAGAGGCGGAGCCGGAAAAGCTGATCGTCGACGTCAATGATTTTGTCGAAACGTTTTCCGCCTTTCGCGAACCGGTTTACCTCATGGGAAACCGGAAAAGCAGTCCGGCACCTGAAGTCAAATCGGAAGTCGAATGTTTGCTGGACCAGGTGCAATTGCGGCGAAAAAACGGCAAAACTCCCGAAACACCTGAGCTTGTGCCGGACTCGCCGGAACACGACAGCCCCGGAGATACTGTTGATAGTGCCGCAAACAAAGCGCAGAGTGCCGGGAGCAGATATCCAAGAGAAGAAGAAAATGACAAGATCAGTCCAGCGATTCTGGAGAACGACGCAGATCAAACGCAATGGGAAAACAACTCTGCACTCTGCTCTCTGCATTCTGCAATTTCTGTCGAACCGGAATACACGGAGCAACTGGTGGTCAATACCCTGACCATCCTGCCGTTGCATGAAATCAGGGATTTGCCGGAACATGACACGATCTGTCACGTCGATGAACCGTCCGTACCTGTCTCTGTCGTTCCGGAGACCGCCACGCCGGAGATCGCTATGCCGGAGACTGCGACCATTCCTGAAAAAATGGAAATGAAGGAAACGGCTGTTGAAACGGAATCATTCGATGAGACATTACCGACATCCGATCCTGTCGAAGAAACAATCACCGCTTTGGAGAAGCGAATCAACGTCGTTGCCGCAAAAGAAACCGAAAGAAAGGACACGATCCCATCGCGTCCTGCAATCCCAACGTTACCCGGGATTCTTGACCGTTTGGAGGAGTTTGCGAGCGACCGGTGCAACAGTTTGACCGACTACATCAAGGACAAAGTGTATGACGGCAGCCGCTTGATTGCCTTTTGCGGGATGAAACGCGGTGACGGTTGTACGACCCTGACTCTGTTGGCGGCCAGGGGGATCACGCGACACGGACTGAAAACGGCTGTCATTGACGCCAATTTCGAGTTCCCGCAACTCAACGTCTTGATGACCGGCCGACGGGATGCACAGAACAACCAGGCGAGTTGGGTCAATATTCTGCATGGGACCGCCGATTGGGAAACGCTCGGCCTCACACCGAAAGACATGCCGCTTCTCACGGTTTTTCCTCTGGCCGAAAACGCGCTGGTCAACTGGTCGCAACACGAACCCGAACGTCTGCAACAGGCAACGAACCGCCTGGTCGCGAATTTGCAGGAACACTTCGACCTCATTTTGCTGGATTGCGGTTGCCTGGAAGACAGCTTTGAGGAAATCACCTGGGGCGAACTTGCTTTGTTTCAGCCGGACGGCGTCATGATCGTCTGCAACCCGAAAAAAACGCCGAACGAACTGCTCGAACCCTGTTGCCGCGAAATTCTCGGCAGCGGAATCGACACTTACGGCGTGGCGGAAAACTTTGTCTGACCATTCCGGTTGGGAAAACTGGGAAAGTATTGAGGCGGGTATTTTGCCGGAAATTTTTCATCCCAAACCAACGTTGGGTAGTTCAGAGTGCAGAATGCAGAGTGCAGAGTGATTTCGATTCCAAATCTTCACTTTGAACTTTGCTCTTTGCACTTTGAACTTTGAACTCCCCCAAGGTGTTTTTGTGCAAGATGCAAGCAATATTCCGCCGGAATAATCCATTTGTGCGTTAAAACATGCCGTTTTTCGGCCAAAAACACGTGGAAATCGTACAAAAAGCCGTGCGCAAAGTAGAAAACACGAAGCCATGAAGGTCGAATTTGAAGGTTCAAAGGAAAGAATTTTCAAGTGGCAAGCAGGAACTTTTATTCCTGAACTCGAAATTTTTTACCCATGATGCACGAATCACAAGCTCAAACCATGACAACCGGAACTGCCAAGCACGGTGAATCAAGAAGAAAACTTCGATTAACACGACTAAAACTCCGGTCAACGGAACGATAACCACGGCTTTTTGTAACAATTATTGCGCTGGTGGCACATGTGACCGCCCTGCCTTTGCATTCTACATTCTACATTCTACATTCTGCACTCTGCACTCTGCACTCTGCACTCTGCACTCTGCACTCTGCACTCTGCACTCTCTCTTTGTTGCCGCTTGCTGGGGCTTCCATTTCCGCCGCACTTTTGATACAATACGGAACATGGTTTTGCTTCATATTATCGTATCAGAAACACGTGAATCCAAAGAATGCTTCAACAAAAATGTCTGATTTGAAAACGGAAAATACCATTGCACCGCTCATGGCGGAGATTCATCATATCCAACATCAGCTTTCCGATCTCAATTCGCGTCTCGCACGCGGCCCGAAAATGATTCAAGTGCAAAAAGACGCGGCAGGCCGTATTCTTGTGCGATTGGAGCAAGTTCGGGCCGAATATCGCCAATTGTCGCAAACGTCCAAGTTCAAAGAGGAGCAACTCGCCCAAAGCGAAGCGGCCTTAAACCGCCGTAAATCACAAATGCAGGAAGCGAAAACCAATAAGGAGTATCAGGCTCTCCAACTCCAGGTTCAGGCTGACGAAACATCGAACGGTGTACTGGCCGACGAAGCGTTTCTCGCAATGGAAAAAGCGGAAAAATTTGCACCAAACATCGTTTCCACTGAACAAGAGCTTCTGGCAGCCAATGAGATGTTGCAAAAGTCACAAGCGAGGATCGCGGAAGAACAGCCAGCCATCGAAGCGGATATTGCACATTGTTCCGCCCGGCTCAAGGAAGCGGAACAGAAATTGCCATTTGACTTTAAGGAAATCTACACACGCCTTTCCCGCTCCATGGGCGGCGAACAGTCCATGGCACAAGTTTACGATCAAAAATACTGCGGCGGATGCCGACAGTTGATTCCGATCAATTTCATCGCGCAGGTGCTTCACGGAAAACCAGTCACTTGCAAGTCCTGTGGCCGATTGTTGTACATGACGGAAAGTTTTTCGACAAAATGATAGCCGCAAATGGAGAAACTCTGTGTCAGAAGTGGAAAGCAAGTGCCGGGACATTCGGTTGATTTTATCCGATGTGGACGGTGTGTTGACCGACGGAACGATAGGGTATGACAATCAAGGAGTTGAGGCAAAACCTTTTCATGCCCGTGACGGCCAGGGCATCAAGTTGTGGCAGTACGCTGGCTACCATTTCGGTCTGGTGACAGGCCGGAGCTCGCAAATCGTCCTCACCCGTGCCGCCGATCTGGGAATTTCCATCGTTCGGCAGGGGGTGTCGAATAAATTTGCGGCGGTTCGTGAAATATTGGAGCAGATGCATTTGACCTTCGATCAGGTATGTTTCATCGGAGACGACCTGCCTGACCTTCTCCCGATTCGGCATTCCGCACTTGGCGTGGCCGTTGCGGATGCCGTGCAGGAAGTCATGGACGAGGCGGATTATGTCACCCAACTGCGCGGTGGACGCGGTGCCGTGCGTGAAACCATTGAGTTGATCCTCAAACACCAAAAGCGTTGGCCGGATATTGTTCGATGTTACAGCGGCTGATCGTTTTCATCAAGAACAAAAGCCAATCATTGAGATAAACCGGAATGGAGCGCATCGCAATGACGGGGTGGGCCAACCGATTCCCAACTGGAAAATCCCGTCATTGAGCCGGAGTACCGTCTTTATGACGCGTTTTATTTCAATACAAACCACACGAAAATACGAAGTAAATTAATTTTCCACATTTCGCATTCATCAATTTACGTTCTGCGCTAAAAAAGGCGGGCGGGACGGTCGCGCGGGCAGTCGTTTTGATGACTGTCCGGGAGGAAAGTCCGGGCTTCGCCGGACACGATGGTGGGTAACGCCCACCGGTCGCAAGGTCAGGGAAAGTGCAACAGAAAGCAAACCGCCCAAGCCCGTTCGTTCGTGAACGGGACGGCAAGGGTGAAACGGTGAGGTAAGAGCTCACCGGCGGGTCGGGTGACCGATCCGGCCAGGCAAACCCCATCGGAAGCAAGGCCAAACAGAAATGATCCGGCACACGGTTGCAAAACCGGGTGCCGGGCGGACCTGTCCGGTTCGCTGAAGTTTCGGGTCGGCCGCTTGAGGTGCCGAAGCAATCCGGCATCCAGATGAATGACCGTCGCTTTGCCATCGCAATGCCGAAGGCAGAGAACAGAACCCGGCTTACACGCCCGCCTTTTTTAGCGCAGAGTTTTTTTCACTACCTGACTTCTGTTGAAATATACTTCACCGTGCCACGAACTGGTCGTTTTGAAGTTGTAAAACGCATGGATAGTATGAGACTTTTCACGATTTGAAAAAAGACCAGTTTATTGCATGGTTAGGTATAATTGACAACTCCTCAACGGCTGAGAGACAGTTTTTTTGCTGTGACTTGTCAAGTGAAATTAATACATTTCTAAAAAATGACCACCTTCAATGCCCTGTTCCATTGGAAGCAAGGAGACATGCACATCATTTGGTGTCACCCCTTCTTGTGATTTTGGCTTGCTTTGTTCTTGAATCCATGCTAAAATTGCCATAACGAGTCTTATTATTTTACCACCACTGTTTTGAGCATACGTCATGGGCATTCACGACCGCGATTATTATCGGCCACAACTCCGCGAGCGGGAGTATTACCGCATTCAACCCGGACAATCATGGGTCTTTGCGATTATCATCGTCAATATCATGGTGTTTTTTGCCAATGCCATTCGCGGTGATGATGTGATTAATCACCTGTTGCTCGTGAAAAGTACGACTCTTGCCAATCCGTTGGAATGGTGGCGACTGGTGACCTACGCGTTTGCTCACGGCGGTCTTGGACACTTATTCTTTAACATGCTGACACTCTTTATTTTCGGGCCGTTAGTGGAACGCAAATACGGTCCGGTTGAATTTATGTGCTTTTATTTTGTCACGGCGGTTTTAGGGGGAATCTTCTGGGGATTACTGCACATCAACACTCTCGACACGATGTTGGGGGCTTCCGGTGCCATCAGCGGTGTGATTATGATTGTCATTTGCTCTTATCCAAGGATGCCGATTTATCTTTGGGGAATTCTCGAAATGCCTTTATGGCTGTTTGGCACTATTTTTATTGCAATGAATACGTTCGGTTTTTTTGACAAAAGCAACAATGATAGAGTGGCATATGATGTTCACCTTGCCGGCGTGGGATTCGGGGTGTTGTACTGGTGGCTGAAATGGCGAATCAGCGACATCCCGCGACTGTTGACCCGGAGTTACTGGCAGGAACGCCAAAGGCGTCGCAGGTTTTTTAACCCGAAGGATTACTCAGACCGCTACAATCGCGGCGTTGATAACGAGGACGACGATGCCGCACAAAGGCAACTTGAGGCGGACGAAGGGCGTTCCGAGCAGGTGGACGCGATTCTTCGGAAAATCTCGGAGAAAGGGCAAGACAGTCTCACATGGAGCGAACGGCGCATTCTGAAACGTGCCTCACGCGATTATCAAAAGAAAAACAAGCCAAAGTGATTTCTGCAATCGTTTTCGGTCGATGAAACGAAGAGGAATATTGGCAGGATGCGGAGATTCCCGCCGAATATCTGGTGCCTCATGCCTCCCGTTTCACGATCATGGCACGAAAACAGCGGAAAATATCGCCCCGGTTTGACGATTACGAAGAATCGTATGACGAATACGACGCCGATGATGATTGCGCTGATGACGAAGTGGACGATTGGTTGGACGAAGACGATGATGGCGAATCGGACGGCTTGGTAGCTGTTCCACGCCGTCGCAATCGTCGAAATTCGCAACCGGGACATGGTGGCTATCCACCGTTGGCACGATCAGTTGGTGGCCGTGAAAGCCTAAGCCGCCGCAAAAAGACACCGCCTTCGGCACGGGTGCGTCCGCCGGTCCGAAAGCCGCAACAAGCGTTGCGACCGGTTCCAGTCCATCATCGTGACCGCCACACTGCGCACCGCGAACGGGAGCGGCCGCTCCACGGTCCGCACTTTCTGGAACCGCCACGTCCTCAACCGCTGGAAAACGCCGTCCCACAATCCGCATACCGCAACGAAAAGCCCGCCAAAACCGGGGGAAGTTGGGGACGTTTCTTATTACTGATTATCCTGCTGGCCTGTGGTACAGCCTATACCTTTTACGCAACCACCACGAACTTGCCGCCCGAAGGGAACGCATACAGCTTTCCCGATAACAAAGGTGCCAAACCATCGCAAAATGATCTGCCTCCTGAACCGCACGAAGGTGATTCTGATACTGGTGTTTCTGTGATGCAAAATACTGCTGCGGTACGAATTCCAGGTACCATAAGGCAGGAATCGTCTTGGGTCCAGCCGGAACAGCAATCGCAGGTCGCTCTTGATTCGTTCCGCGAGTTTCAGAATTTGAGCTACACGGAAGAAACAGCAAAATCAGAGTCACCAGAGCAGGAAACGGAGTCGCAACCGCCCGTTTCGCAGATCACCCGCACTCTTTTAGTTGACGAACTTGTTGTCCGGGAGCGGTCGGCACAACCATCGGTGCCGCCGCAATTGCCGGAACAATCGCCGATGTTCTCGCAGGTCGCTTTTGCTCCGCCGCAGGCGATTCTTGCGGACATTGCACCGAAAATCGCTGATGACCGATCCCAGCCAACCCGTTTTTCTGCCATCGACTCGTCCAAACCCATCCCGGAACAACTCGCGCAACTTGCCCCGATGGTTTCGCTTCCCGGCTGGACATTTCGCATGGGCGACGATCGCGGCAGCCTGCTCGATCAGCGACCGGCACACCAAGTCGTCATTGCGCCGTTTCAGCTTGACAAATATCAAGTGACCAACCACCAATTTCAGTTGTTCGTCGATGCCACCGGTTACAAAACGACTGCCGAACAACAGGGATGGGCTTATGTATTTGATTTCGACGCCCGCGAATGGGTCAAAATGAACGGTGCCTTTTGGCGAAAGCCGGACGGCAAAACTCTGCTTGATGAAACTTTGCTCGACCACCCCGTGACGCAGGTTTCGTGGAATGATGCCCATGCGTTTTGCCAATGGGCGGGCAAGCGGCTCCCGACCGAGGCCGAGTGGGAATATGCCGCACACGGAGGACTGGTTGATAATGCCTACCCGTGGGGCGAACACCGACTTAAAGACGGCAAATTGATGGCCAATGACTGGCAGGGATGGTTTCCACGCGACAACACCTGCGATGACGGCTTTCTGTTGACCTCGCCGACGGGGAGTTTTCCGGCCAATCCGTTCGGGTTACACGATATGGCCGGCAACGTCTGGGAATGGTGCCACGACTGGTATTCGCCGCAATATTACCAGTTTTCGCCGAAAGACAACCCGCAAGGCCCCGATCAGCCTGATCCCGAACATACCGGCCGTGTCATTCGCGGCGGATCGTTTCTCAGTGCCGACAACAACGGCGGTGCCATTCGCGTTGCCGTGCGTTCTTATCAACCGGAAAAAGCCGGTTATCAGGATGTCGGTTTCCGCGCGGCGAAAAATTAACAGGCCATCTCTCAAAAAACCCGTGAACGGCTACATCACTTGATATCCCCACAAACCGGCTAGGAAAGCAGTCAGTTGCGACATGGAAATGTAGATGAGCATCTCGTTGCTACCGCTGCCCACATATTGATAAACCGGGATACGCCAATAAATCACCGAAGCGATTGCCGCAGTGATGAGAATGGCCGCAATCAGCTTGATGACTCCCCACACCAGCACAAGTTTTGCGTCGTCCATTGCGAAATCTCCGTTTCAGTCCAGCCGTTCGATTTCTTCCGGGGACAGGCCGGTCGTTCTGGCGATCAATTTGGGATCGAAACCTTCTTTTTTCAAATTTCGGGCAATGTCAATCTTTTCTTCAACCCGGCCTTCGGTTTTTCCGATATCGATTCCTCTCTTTTCTGCCGTGCTGATGGTCGCCCAGTACGTCAAATAATCGTTCGATTCCTGTTCGTAACGGTCACGTTCCGCTTGCGACATCACTGCAACCTCCGCCGTGTGGAACGCTTTTTCAAACACCTGCTCCTTCAGGATGGATGGAATATGATCCAAACTCGGCAGATATTTCAGGAAGTACAGCCACTTGTCCTGGCGGGTTTTCAGGTCTGATTCCTTCAAGTGGAACAAGGGCATTTGGATAAAAATGAACTGGAGTTTATTGTAAAACACCCTGCCGCGCTGGTCTTTCAGCGACACTTCGCTTATCAAGCTCGGTTCAGGATCGTTCTTGTCGAAAATGAAATCAAGGATGCCGACGAAGTAAACAGTCTTGAGTTCGAAATCCCAAAGTCCACCCGTTTCCGGGTCTTTGCCTTTCCAGCCCTGCTCGCGAACCGGGTAGGCCGCATAGTAGAGAGATCGGTCTTTGAAGAACTCCTGATCCTCTTTCTGCATCTCAACGATGAATTTTTCACCGCTGTTCGCCTCGCAGAAAACGTCGAATATGGCCCGACGTTCGCTTGGCGTTGCGCCGAGATGTTCCGGATTGCGAAACGAAAGGTCTTTGATCAGGTGCTTTTCCGGCAGTAGCGTGTTCAAAAAGTCGATGAGCAAATCCTTGTTTGCCTCTTCGCCAAACAATTTCTTGAAACCAAAGTCGGTGTAGGGATTGATGTACTTTGACAAAGACATAATTTTGCTCCTCTATTACTCCACCAAGTCTGAAAATTGTGGTTTTACACGGAGGCACAAAGTTTTTGGTTTCTCCGTACCCCCTTATGCCTCTGTCTGAGAAATCATCACCATTTTCACGCGACAGTCTCGCAACGCACCTTGAATGAATCGTCACGCGATTCCTGAATTTTTCATGCAAAGGCTGATTTGCCGGTCGAGTTCGCTGCGGGAAAGCCGGATTTGCGGGATGGCCGGCGGCAGGTTGTACGCGTCGTCTTTTCTCGACTCATCGACTTCCGCGTCCTCAATGTCGATATGTGTCGCCATGACCTCGTCTTGCAAGGCCGAGAGCCATTCGGGCACTTCGTAACCGACGCCCATCGGTTCCTTGGCGAACAGTTCGACCTGCTCTTCAAGCTCGTCAAAAGCATCATGCCCGGACTCGTCACGGGCTTCGCGAACCGCCTCGGGAACCAGCCCGCACATACGCGCGATTTGCAACGGCCGGATGAAACGCTCGTTCAACCGCTCATGCACACTGGGCAGCCACATGCCGTATTTTTCGCTGAGTTTGCGATAGTGCCGCAGATGTTCTTCGGCGGCCTGCACACTCCGTTTGGCCACGGCTCGTTCCCAAAGTTCGGCGGCTTCGTGACGTCCGGCGCGAATCATCTCGTCATGGACCCAATACACAGGCTTCAGGTTCCAGGAAATCCGCTCGTAGCCGGTCAGAACCCGCAACATGTCGAGCAACATGTACAGCTTTTCGCCCTTGTCCGAGTGAATGGTCGTGCTGTTGTAGTCGATGTACTCGGTGTAATTCTCGGCAATGGCCTCAAAGATGATTTCGATGTTGAACACCGCCTCTTCCATGCTGACCCGGCCTTCGATCAGGTCTTCGACCAACGTTTGGGCGGTTTCCAGTTCGCCTTCGTCTTCGTAAATGCGGATGAGCGACGTGAGGTAATTGGCCGTCCCCTGATGCAATACCGCCCGCAGGTGTCCGAACCCCATAAAATGTTGCGTGAAAATATCGTGTCCGTATTTTTGGATGAACCGCTTTATCTCCTCCCAGACGCGGCGGTCGGCAATGGCTTCGACTGTCGAGATACGAATCTGCCGGCTGTGCGAGAGCCAGCCGGAAAGCAGCACTTCGATGATCCGCTCAATATATTCGACCAACGCGTGGCTCGTCGTGGGAAAATCATCACTGTCCTTCACACGCCAGCGTTTCGACGATTCGGAAATGCACGCGGCAATGCAACGGGTTGCCTTTTCAAAAAGGCGGTCGTATTCGGTGATTGCCCCCTGTCGCAAGGGGTGTAATTGTTCCATCTGTTCGACGGTGTTGAGCAGTTGCACGGTTTCGGTAATCAGTCCCAGTCGCGGAGCGTACTCAAACAACCGGATAATCATCTGTTGCAGGAACCGTACAGCCACGATCGTCCGGGCGTCACCGCCGCGCGCCGTCGGGACATAGAGCAACGTTTCCGGCTTCATCGCCTCCAGCATCTTCGGCCACAGTTTTTTGACCGCCTTCGTGTCCGAACGATAAAAAGCGGAAAACACAGGCAGGGTTTTCTGTTGCCAGCGGTTCAATCGCCCGACGTACTCCTTGTTGCCGGTTACCGCGCTCATCGTATAAAATGCGTCGGCCAGTTCCACGGTCGTCCAGACGATGCGGTCGATCAGTATCTCCTTGGTACCGCGGTGACGGTCGTATTCCATCAGCGAATCCTGCGTCCCTTTCGGCTCCGGCACTTCGTAGGCCATCACCTGGGCCAACAGTTTTTGCATGTCCGTCCAGGTTTTGTCCGCCTGTTTGAGCCAGTCGTGCAACCGCTCATCGACGACCTTGAGACGCACCTGCATGGCGGAGGCGGCTTCCGTGTTTTCACTTGTTTTGCACACTTCCGCAAGCTTTGGGTATTTCGACGCCGCGTAACGCCAGAGTTTCGCCAGCGACAAGATGAATGCCAACCGCTCGCTGATCCGTTCCGATTCCTTCGTGATGCCGAAATCGTCTTCATCCTGGAACGGCGAAGCAGCACCATCGGCAAGTTCGTCATCAATGCCGTCGTCCGTCGTATCGTGATAAGTCACGTTTTCGTAGGCTGCACGAAACAGGTCTTTTTCCGATTCTTCGGCCATGTCCTCTTCGATTTGTCGTTCGATTTCCCGCTCGATGGCGTCGAAATCCTCCGCGTCGAAGTCCTCGTCAGCGAAATCCTCCATCAAGAACCCGTCATCGTCTCCTTCGTTGCCAAACAGCACATGCAGATCGTCGAGCTCCAGTTGTGGAACATGCCAGTATTTGTCGGCGTTTGCTTCGAGGTAATCGAACAGCTTGATCGTCAGTTCCCAGCGTTTTTCCTCCGGCACAGGCGCAAAACGCTTCCTTCCAAGCGGCTTGTCATGTTCGCCCTCCTGATCCGGCTCCTCTTTCCAAACCAGTTCGATCCAGCGGATAATCAGCGCATGAAACGAAAAATCCCCCTCGGTCAGCGGGATGTCCTCCGACTGACTCAGCCAGTGCATCATCAGTGCCATGGTCGCCACCAGATCGCGTTGGTCGAGCAAGGCTTCACCGAGCAATACGAACGCCTTCGGCGATTCAAAACGCTCGACGTGCCGACTCCAGAACGAAATATCACCGGCGGCGGTTCCGGCCTTGTTCCAGGCGGCCAGTGCTGTCGCAACCATCGCTGCGGAAGTCCATGAGGCAAGACCGGAAAAACCCTCGACGCTCGAAACTTCAGTGCTGCCGAATTGGTCCCACCACCCGGCCAAATCGCTCATCTTGTCCGACAGGTGCGACTGCAAATCCCCATTGCCCGCTGCGGCCGCTTCTTTTTGCAACCGGCTGTACAAATCAAAAATATCGTTCAGCAGATTGATCAAATCGTCGACGCGATGGTCATGCACAGTATTGTCAATCGCAGGAAACAGGCTGTACTGCGCCCCAAAGCCGAGGATCGTCCAGGGATCGACAATCGCACCACAGGCAATGCCGCGACGGATCAGTGCTTCGATTTCCGGCAACACGTGGGCCGAATCGTCGAGTTGACCGTGGTCGGCGCATTTGTGTCCCTGTGTGATGAGGCAGTCGATCTGGCAAAGCAACCGCGCTGAAACGACCGAAATGACGTCCGCCTGTCGTTTGGCCGCGTCGTAATACCCCATCCGGGCCAACGTTCTGGCCAGGTGAAATCGCTGCAACTGATCGGCCCGCCGCTTGGCCAGTTGCTTGTTGAGACCCTGCCTCGCACCGCCGAAGGGTTGATGCAAGCGTTTCATCTCCGCTTCGAGCCGGGGACGGAGTTTCTTGTCAAGCCGCGTCATCAAAAACTCGTAAAACCGGTCGCGATAGCCCGCAATATGCGGCATGAGCATTGTGAGTGAGGTGTTCGAATCATAGGTGTGTGTGTGATCGCCGCTGATCCCCGACCCCATGAGCATCGTACCCGCCAGCAC
>Ga0099364_10009716_pt1 | contig 13325 bp, 6 predicted proteins | sample TergutTh196P3_FD_73070 | JGI IMG/M metagenome (GOLD analysis project Ga0099364, IMG submission 73070) | Microcerotermes parvus P3 segment gut microbial communities from Pointe-Noire, Republic of the Congo - Th196 P3 | ecosystem: Host-associated > Arthropoda: Insects > Digestive system > Gut ...
CGGAGAACCGCTCGCCGACAGTGTAGGGCCCTTGTCTCACAGGATCATGCATGGACCTACAGCCGCTGCCATGGACGTAGCTGCTATTAACAGCACGAGGCACTGGCCCGGCGGCTATGTGTGGAATGCTCGCTTTTCAAAAGAGCTCTTTAAAGACAGGAGCACGCTTGAAAAAATTACCCAGTACATCACTACATATTTTAAGAGCGGTGGTATGCAGGTTCAGGTGAACACTTACTCAAGCGAGCTGCTTAAGAGAGCGCAGATAGAGCCGGAAAAGTACAGAGACCTTGTCGTTCGTGTTGCAGGCTTCAGTGCTTACTTTGCTGCACTTTCCAAAGATGTGCAGAATGAGATCATAAGCAGAGCAGAATTAATTTCAAATTAATTTCGATTTAATTTTTTGAGGAGCTTTATTTTGATAAACGGTTTTAAAGATCCCCCTGTTGAAAATAGACCAAGACCCTTTTGGTTCTTTAACGGCGACATGGATAAAGAGGAGATCAGATATCAGCTTACCCAAATGAAGGACAAAGGTCTTGGCGGTTTTTTTATCTGTGCCAGACAGGGGCTTAGGATTCCATATCTTTCCAGGGAGTGGTTTGATCTTTGCAGATACACTGTAGACCTTGCAAGGGATAATGGTCTGGAAGTATGGCTCTATGATGAGTATCCATATCCTTCGGGTATGTCAGGAGGGGAGGTGATCATCCTTCATCCCGAAGCCAAGCAAAAAATTCTTAACCTAAAGTTTATTGAACTTGAAGCGGGTGCTTCACTTAGCGAGAGCCTTGGTGAATGCATACTTATTTCCGCCCTTGCCTTCCCCCTTGAGCAGGGTAAGCCTGCTTGGGATAAGGCTGTGGACATAAGCTCACACTGCGGGATACTGCAGACCAAGGAGATATATCAAAAGACAGAAGGCGGAGCCTCTTACCGCCATAACCTGAAGCGTTACTTTTCATATGGCCCGTCCAAGGAGCTCAGGTGGACACCGGAAGGCGGAGCAGCCTGGCGCGTCCTGCTTGCCTTTGCAAAAGAGATAGAGGACTTTAAGTACTATGGCAGCTTCCTTGATCCAATAAACGAGAAGGCTGTGAGCTCTTTTATTGAAACAACTTACGAGGCTTACAGAAAAGAGCTTGGCTCTTACTTTGGTACTACTGTCAAAGGAATGTTTGGGGACGAGACTGCCTTTCATGGACGCTGGCCCTGGTCTCCTGACTTTCCCGCATACTACCAAAGCAGGTTCGGTGAAGCTTTGGTAGATAATTTTGCCGCCCTTCTTGATGCCTCTTATCCAAATGCACACCGCTTGCGTTACCAGTACTTCCAATGTGTGCACGAGCTATTAAGAGACAGGTATCATAAGCGCCTGTCCTTGTGGTGCGAGGAAAATAATATCAACTATGTTACCGAGATCCCCTCTGTAAGGATGAGTAATCAAATGTATTCGCATGTTCCCGGTGGTGACCCTTGTCATGATAAGCTAGGGCTTAATTTTAGCGCGGTGATAGACAGGGACTTTCATGTGCTGCGTTCCAACCCTAAAGCAATAAGTGCAATGTCGCGGCAGTTCAATAGGCGCGATTGCATAGTGGAATCTTTTCATTCAATAGGCTGGACTAAAACTTTGCAGGATGTTAAGTGGCAGACAGACAGGCAGACTCTTATGGGCATTACCCTGCACAACTTCCACGCATACTTTTACACGCTTAATGGGATTACCAAGCATGATGCTCCGCCTTCGCAGTCAGTGCAGAATCCTTATTGGGATTACTACAAAACTTTTACCGACTACTGCGGACGCTCCAGCCGTTTTCTTACAGAGACTGAAGCTTCTATCTCTGTTGCCATACTGCACCCGGCTATAATGTGGTGTGTTGAGCTTAGGCATCCCTTCCATCGCTTTGATTACATAGGAAGTGATCCCCTGGAGGGTGAACTGGGCAAGGCTCTTATTGATGATTACAAGTACATCTGCAAGACTTTATTTTTACATCATATAGATTATGAGGATCTTGATCCCGAAGTTATGGCAATGGCAAAGATTGAAAACGGAGCTATACATGTAGGCAGAGCCAGCTACACAACTCTCATAGTTCCGCCCATCACCTGCATAGAAAAATTTGCTTTTGATCTCATCAAAAAATTTATGGACAGCGGGGGGAGAGTTATCTTTACCGGGCTTACTCCCTACAGAGTTATTGAAGATGGATTTGATCCTATAGCAGCTTTAAATGATGTCAAAAAGTCAGAGAAGTTATTTTTCCTGGAAGCTCCTGCCGGACTTAGGGAAAGCAATGTTGAAGCTGAGATTGTCTCCCTGTTGAAAAAATTAAACCCAAGCCGCTCGGATTTGATTTTCCCAAATGATGCGCAGCTTAATGAGCTGAATAGCATGGAGGGGATCTGTGTTCATCGCCGTGAAAATAAAGATGCGCACTTTATCATGGCAGCAAGTCAGAACGGAGAAGCTGTAGAAGCAAAAATAATTTTTCGTGATGTCCCGCCCGGTGCGTTTTTTTATGAGCTTGATCTTGAAAGCGGCAGTGCTAGCGAAGTAGAGGCAAGCGATTGCCCTGAAGGTAAGCTGCTTGATGCTCCTCTAAGTCCATGGAGCGCGAGGATCTTTGCCATGTCAACTGCAAAGGTCCCTGCCTCCGAAGTAACTTCAAAGCCGACAGCCGTGCAGCTCTTTACAAGACCCGGCGAAGGAACTTTGCGTCTTTCCTTAGACCTTGATAAAAAAGTTCCTGTAAGCATTAAGGGTTTAAATGTTTATAGACTTGAGAAGTGCAAAGTTTCCATAGAAGGGCAGGAAGCTTTTTATTCCAAGCCCAATACTTTTGTTGAGCATCTTAAAGAGTCAAAATATATTAGCTCTAAGCTTGTAAAGTACAGCGAGAGCTTTGGTACGCCTCAGCGCATCAGCCTAAACTACCCGGCAGTTATTAACTATAGCCTGGAGTTCAATCTTGGTAAGGTGCTGCCGGAAAATATTTTGCTGATGAGAGACAGAATGGGGATTATAGGCGAGCATAAGCTCTTTGTAAATGAAAAGGAGCTTACAACAGAAATGTGGAAGCCGCATAGGATCTATGATCAAAATAATATAGCCTGTGATGTGTCTTCATACTTAAAGACTGGCTCAAACAAGATAGAGCTGAATCTGACAGCAGAGGAAAACTGGCATGGCTTCTCTGATCCCATGTACCTCCTGGGAAACTTTGGTGTGTACAGGGAAGAAGGAAATCAAGCTGATGTAGATTTTATCATAAGCGAAGCTCCGGCAGAGGCAGTACCCACCGCAAAGGCAGTGGAGGGATTTCCATTTTACAGCGGAGAGTTTTATTTTGAGCTTGATCTTTTTGTTGACAAGGCGGACTCTTGCAAAATGTTTACAATAGAAATCCCGGAGCAGTACCGTATTTACGAATGTACTTCGCTCTTGTTGAATGGTACAGAGCTTGGAGTAAGAACATTCTCTCCATATATATGGAGCGGGGATGCATCTTTACTAAAGCAGGGCAGCAATAAAGTGAGGCTCACTATAATTAATACATTGGCAAATATGTTGGAAGGTTCTTACTTTGATTATGAAAATCAAAAAACAGTTTATATAACTTAAGGAGGTTTTATGGAAATTAAAACAGCAGGTCCCTATTCAAATGCAGTTGTCAGCGGGAATCTGGTTTTTACTTCAGGGCAGATTGCATTAGTGGACGGCGAACTGACAGGGACAAATATTACTGAGCAGACAGAGCAGGTTATTAAGAATCTAAGTGCTGTTCTTGAAGCTTACGGCTCTTCGTTATCAAAGGTAGTTAAAGCCACCTGCTTTCTTGCAGACATGAATGACTTTGCTGTCTTTAATGAAGTGTATGCAAAGCATTTCCCAAACAAGCCTGCGCGTTCTACCATTGGTGTAAAGCAGCTTCCAAGAAACGCCATTGTAGAAATCGAAGTTATAGCAGAGAAGGAGTATTAGGAAACTTCGTTTCCTTTCCGATTAAATCCGCCTGCGGCGGTAAGGAGTAAACATGTCGTATCCAATTAAAGAATCGTCAATGTATCTAAGACAAATCGCGGACAAGTACACTAGAGATCAGGATTCTCTTGCCTTGAGGGGGAGGGATGTATTTGTTGAGTGGCCTAAGCTGGAGCTGGAAAGAAGGGGCGAGGGTATCTACCCCCTTGTGCATAAAAGAATAGAGAGCTCCCTTAACATGATCAACACAAGGGTGGACTGTGCCGACTTTGTGCTGCCTGTCTTCCTTAGCATACTCTCCATGTACAAGGACTCTACACTTTTAACTAAGGAGAACCTTGAGAGCTACAAGAAAGCAGCCATAGGTTACAAGTATGCAATGGACGATCCTAACCTTGATGTTAACGGTGTCTGTTACTTTACAGAAAATCATCAGGCACTCTTTGCATCCTGCGAGTACATTGCAGGGCAGCTCTTCCCTGACGAAGTATTTACAAACAACCAGCAGAAGGGAAGCTGGCATAAAGAACGAGGGAGGAAAAGACTTTACCAGTGGATAGACTGGCGTGCAAAGTTTGGTTACTCCGAGTGGCTCTCCAATGGTTACTATGGCGAAGACCTTCTTGCCATGGTACTCGTATGGGGCCTAGGCGATGATGAAGTACTCAGAAAGAAAGCCGGCATGCTTATAGAGCTTACCCTCTTTGACACAGCTTTAAATTCCTACAACGGAGCCATGGGTGCAAGCAACGGTCGTGCCTATGTAGTGCCCACCATGCGCCCTGAGATGTCGGGCATTAACGCAGTGTGTAAGCTCTACTGGGGAGAGGGAACATATGAGACAGTTTCTCTTGGTGCAGTAGCTCTTGCCGTTTACGATTACCAGTGCAGCAAGGCTGTGAAGAATGTTGCCCTGGACAAAGGCAAGCTTCTTAATCGCGAGAGGATGAGCATAAATGTAGAGGACTCAAAAAAATATGGACTGGACCCTGCCAACTATGATGACATAATGTTTTACTGGGGACAGCAGACCTTCCTCCACCGTGATGTAATAGAAAACTCCATGAAGCTCTGTCCGCTTTGGCTTGGGATGCGGCCTTCCATTGATGGGCATTGGGAGAAGTACCAGATGCTTGAGAAGGCAGGCTTTAAACCCGGGCTCTTTGATCCCCTGCTTAGTAATGGAGAGATAGAGGGAGAGCTCTACGATCCCGACAAGGCATGCTGTGTACTTTCCCAGGTTGATATCTATACTTACAGGACTGCCTACTACCTCTTGAGCAATGCTCAGGATTTCCGCAAGGGCAAGGTTGGTTACCAGCAGCACATTTGGCAGTGCTCTATGGGAGAGAGGGCTTTGGTTTTTACAAACTGCCCCGGCTCCAATGAATACATAGACAGGCCCAACCAGTTTGCAGGGAATGCATTCATGCCCCGCTCTGTTCAGCACGAGAATGTACTCTTCTGTGTTTACCGCACTCCTACAGAGAGCGCTCACTTTTACTTTACCCACATGTACTTCCCCCAAAGGGAGTTTGATAAAGTGATTGAAAGTGATGGCTGGATCTTCGGCAAGAGGGGAGGAGCCTATATAGCTGTTTACACTTCCGTTCCCGGGCATTGGAGATCACCTGATCCCAATCTTTACAGATCACTTTTCCGTGATAACTGGGAAGAGGAATTCAAAATGGTAAAGCCCTATGAGTACCAGGTTCCCAAGCATGCCGTTGTTTATGTTTGTGAAATGGGGGATGAAAAAAACAATGGGAGCTTTGATCACTTTGTAGCTTCATTTAAGAATGCGTCTTTTACAGGTGATACACATGCCTTTACTTACAAGTCACCGTCTCAGGGTAAAATGGATTTCGGCTGGAAGAAGGATCTTCTGGTTAAGGATGAAAAGGTTCCCATAAGAGATTACAAACGCTATGACAACCCTTTCTGCGAAACTAATTTCGGAGAAAAGGTTTATCATATACGCGCTGGCGGCGAAGAAGTAAAGCTGGACTTTAATTAAAGTCTCTTTAACTAAAGTCGCTTTAACTTAGTTTACCTGAAAAGGATAAACTCGACCCGTCTGTTCTTCCAGTTATTGTCAGGGTCGCGGGCATCTGCTACAGTTGCAGTCCCGCCCCTGCCTATGGAGGACAGGCGGTTCCTGTTTACCCCGCCACTATTAACAAGATAATCCAATACAAAGTTTGCTCTTGCAAGACTTAAGGGCTGCAGCTCATCCCTTTCCTCAGCCGCCGTTCCTATTATAGGATTGGCATGACCTTCTACTGTTACCCTGTAATCCCTGAACCTGTTTAGAATCTGTGCGACCCTTTGCAGTACCCAGGCATTGGTGTCTATCCTGTCCTGAGGTATGCCTACAAAGTCTGCTGCATTCGCTCTGAATGTAATGGAGGGGATCATGATCCTGAGTAGATCTCCGTCACGTATCACAAGCACGTCAGTGGTGATAATCCCGTCTATGGAATTACTGTTGCCAAGCACATCTGCGGCAGTATAGACATATCTGTAGTCACTTGCGCTCTGAACAAGCTCGCCTCTGTTGCTCCTTCCGTCCCATATGATTTGCTCGGCGGGGTTTCCCCTTCCTTCTATGCGATAGAAGAGCTGACCTGTGCCGCCTGTTTCATAAATGGATAGTGACCAATCGGCTATGGGAGAAGCACTTTGAGCTGTAAGATAGATAAAGAGCTCATCCTCTACGCCGTCATTGTCAGGGCTAAAGTATTCAGGTCTGGTGTAGAAGCTAAGAGCCGGTCCGCTTGTGTTAACAAGGACGGGAGGAGTGAAGGTGCTGACTATGTCGCCCTTGGTGTAGCTCACCGTAAGGGTGGGAATAAAGAGCCCCTCCTGTATCTGTCCCTGCTCGTTCCTGCCATCCCATGCTATGAAAGCAGGTATTGCACCGCTTCCGCCCAGGGGAGATGGGAAAGTTTTTACTACACGGTCGTTCTCATCCAGGAGTTCGAGCTTCCAGGACTCTATACCCTCTTGCAGGGAGTTCATTACGTTAAAGCGCATTGCTTCTGCCATGCCTTGCCTTGGGGCTATTGCCTGGGTGGAAGCTGTCAGGAATATACGCGGGATGCGGGCATCTACCACTATGTTGGTGATGCTGCGCTCTGCACTGTTGCCGGCTTCGTCTGTTGAGCTAAGAGCGAAGTTGTAAGTACCGTCCGGCACTATGTTACCAGCCTGATCCCTTCCGTCCCATACTATGGAGTCCGAGGGCAGGCTGCCTGTCCAGTTCCAGCTTCGCAGAACCTGGTTCTGATTATTTACAATAGCTGCTGTCCACTCATCATTTCCCATGCTGCTTACCTGTATAGGTAGCTCTTCCCTGTTACCATTGCCATTGGGGGCAAAGATAGTAAAGGGTACAGATACTTCTGCCTGGGGAGGAATGGTGTCAATTATGAAGGGCAGGGTAAGAGCTGTGGGATTATTTCCGTTTCTGTAAAGTACTTCCAAGTTCGCAATATAACTTCCGTCGCTCACTGCTGTTCCTGCAACAGTTCTGCCGTTCCAGTTTACTGATGCCGGGATAGTCTCGCCGCCCTCAAAAGTACGTACAAGGTTTCCATCCGATGTACTTGTGATATTAATTCTCCAGCTTGCAATGCCTGTAGTCTCCTGAAGCTGTGAGAGGAAGTTAATGCTTGTCCTTGGGCTGTTGCCTCCGGGAGAGAATGCCCTTGTATCTGTAGAAATGATAACAGGAGTTTCCCTTGTATCAACTTCAAAATCTATGCTGTTTGATCTTCCGCTGTTACCTGCAAGGTCTGTGGCTGATAACACATAGCTGTAAAATCCGTCCGGAACCAGAGTACCTGAATCACTAAGACCTTCCCACACTATGGAGGAGGGGAAGTTTCCTGTTGCAAAGCGGAAGGTTCTTACTACAGCTCCCGTATCAGCTCTGCGTATCTCACCTACCCATGCTACATCCTTATAACTGGTCTGGTAGATTGTCAGCTCTCTTAATGGACTGCCGGGATTGAAGGGTGAGAAAATTACACTGTTGGACCTTACATTTGCACTTGGAGCTGTTATATCCAGAGTAAAGAAAGGACTCTGTGCACTGGAAGTAAAACCATTTCTGTAACGTACAGAGAGCAGGCCTGAGTAATCTCCTTCGGGAAGAAGATTGTTATTGTTATCCCTTCCGTTGAATACTATGCTCTCAGGTATTTCTGAGCTGCCTGTAATGCTGCGTCTTGTTGTTTCAGAACTGTCTATGATATTTAGTTCCCAGCTTACTATGTCTTCCCTTACAGGTATTGAGAGATCAAAAGTCTGCACATCCTGTATGCCATCATTGTTGGGAGAGATGTATGCTTCGCTGATTACTATTCCAACAGGAGGTCTTAGGGTGTTAACAATTATATTGTCCAGTCTTGCTTCGGCAAAGTTTAATGCCCTGTCTGTTGAGCTAATCCTGTAGCTGTAGATTCCGTCTTCGACAATTTCTCCCTCATCATCACGTCCGTCCCATATAAAGGCTATAGGTTCAGAGTTCGCCAAGTTAAAAGATCTAACCCTGTTGCCTTCTGCATTGTAAATGCCTGCATCCCAGAGATCTTCTGCAGATCCGCTTTGCTCTATGCTAAGAGAGTCTTTGTCACTGCCGCCGCCTGGCGAGAAAATATTTTCTTCGTAGCCAAAATCTTCCAGGCTTATAGATGGAGGGGTATTATCTATATGCAAGGTAAAGGGACCTGCTACCGCTGTATTGCTGTTGTCGTCTGTTGCGGTAATTGTAAAGTGGTAAGTTCCGTCCGGGGCAATTTCTCCCGTTTCAAAAATACCATCCCAACGCATGGATGAGGGAATATCTACACCGCTTTTTACAGCAGTAATTCTATCAATAATATTTTGCACACCCTGGGTTTCCGGCCTTATCTCTCTGTTGCGTATGGTTCTGACTATGTTTCCATCGTCATCCCAAATTACAAAAGTCCATTCCATTACATATCTATCGTCTGTTATTCTTACAGGGAACTCCAGGACATCGGCGCGCCCATCATTGTTTGGCGAAATCCATTGCTCCTCCAGGTATGTTACTGTAATAACAGGAGGCCTTCTGTCCATTACACCTACAGACCATGAAAGACCACCGCCCATGGCCCAGAGATCATCATAGAGCGGGCGCGCTGCCAGTGTGATTTCCAGATCGCCATCGGAGGGAAGTCTATCTGCAATGAGCCTTCGCCCTCCTGATTGAAGCTGCCATATATAACTAATTCCTATGGAAGGAAGCAGGGAGGGTCCGCGATTTTCCAAACTTTCCCCAAGGTTAAATTGAAAAGCTGATGAGACACTTAATATCTCTGCTATTAGTAAAGATACACCAAATTTACCTGCCAGATTTTGAAAAGTTGGAAAAGAAAGGTCTGCAGCTATGTTAAGCCTCATGGGATCGGGTCTTCCTTCTTCTCCCCTTATTCTGAAGGCGTCAAAGGAAACTCCACCTGCCAGGGTAAAGGGATTGGGTACCCAGCTTAGTCCAAGGCCTGATGCTGTAAGCGCCCATGTAAAGTTTTCCACCGGGCCAAGATTTCCATAGTTGTAGCGGAAACCCAAGTCTCCGTTGACATTAAAGCCTGTGTCTCCATAAGCACTGTAACCGCCAAGGTTTAATCCCAGTCCTATGCTCATGCCGGGGTAAATTTCTTTTGCGGCATTAAAGTTTGCATTAAAAACAGTTCCCAAAGGAAACTCTGTGAAGGAATCGGGAATGGACAGCAGCCATAGGGAGCCGCCAAAAACAGCATACCTTGTGGGGATTATAGCTCCCAGGTTTATTGCACCCAAACCATAGTTAAAGCCGTCTGCAAAGTTTGTTAAGCCAAGGTATCCCACGTCGAATATTATACGCTGAGCGTCACCTTCTGCCGCCGGGTTTATGGCACTTGCAGGAGAGCCTCCCCTTGATGTTGTAAAGGCTCCCCGCCCTGCAGTAGATGGAGCGTAAAGTTCGCGGGCAGTCATTCTGCCTGAAGGTGTAATTCCATCAGTTTGTGTAAACAATGAGAATACACAGCTAATTCCAACCAGTATGGCAATGCAAAGTTTCTTTTTCATATAATTCCTTCTATATAATAGAATATAATTGAATAACAGTATAATACATAGAAGTATAACACTATTTAATTAAAATATCTTACTCTAAAATCGTGATTTCTACCCTACGGTTACGGCTTCTCCCTTCCTCGCTGTTATTGTCCGCGATAGGTCTTGTGCCTCCCCAGCCCTGGTAGATAAAGCGCTCCGCATCAATACCCCGCCTTACAAGCTCGTCTATCATGCGCATTGCCCGCTCTATGGAGAGCTGCATCTCGCCGCCTGGCAGGCCAACACTGGCAGTGTGCCCCTCCACAAGGAAAGTCCTGCCCGGTATTTGCAATAATGCCTCTGCTATTAGATCCAGGCGGTATCTTTCTTCAGGTAGAAATTCCGCCGAGTCCGGTGCAAAGCGTATGTCTCTTATGCTTAGGCGTATACCCTCAGGTACCTGTTCTACATCTATAGAGGAATGATCCAGAATAAAGCTTGTAATTTCGGGTGTGGGAATGTCATCCGGCAGAGGTACTTCCTGCACAGTTAATGTGTTCCCTATCGAAGTAATAACTTCGCGCCTGTTAAGAGGCACTATGCCCTGACCAAATATAAGGTTAAAACCCCTGAACTGAACTGTATTCCCGTCATCCAGAGTGTAGAGTATATCAAGGTTGTCTCTTATAAGAATTGCAATTCCGTCGCTTACCCGCACAAGTACATCTACCCTGTGGCCTCCCTGTATCCTTGTTACATAGTGCTCGCCCGGAAACTCTTCTACATAGCGGCTAGCATAAGAGGCCTGTATTCTATGTACTTCCTCTCCATTATACATCTCAGTTCCGCGGTACTCGTAAGATGCAGTAAAGGGTATTATCAATGGCAGTCCTATGTTTAGGGGATCGTGAGCTCTCTCTCCGGGAGCAGTCCAGGTGTAGCCTATGTATACGGGAGCTTGAGGAATGGCAGGGAAGCCCCGTAAAGAGGGGAAGCCCCTGTCGTGCTCCAATATATATTCTCCATCTTCATTAATTTCATAATAAGTATGGATTACAGCATCTACAGGTCTGGCTACCCTTCTTGTATCTCTGGTTGTATTTTGCATCACTGTAAAGGTTCCCGAAAAAAACTGGGAATTGGCAGCTTCTGTTTCCAATGGAATAATAGTCGCCCTTACTTCATGATTAACAAGACCTATATACCTGCCATTTTCGTAACGCCGCCAGTCCGACCGTTCTGTCATGGAATAGGCCCTTGCCTCTGTATTTATGGTCACAGGGCGGGAAGCGCTTTGTGCATGAAGGTGGCCTTGAAGGCCCCATGCTCCCAAAAGGAAAATGAATGTAAAGCAGGAAAAAATTTTTGTCATACAATTATTATCGGTATATCACCAAATGCTCAATGAGAATTTTTACCCCAAGGATAATGAGAACTGCTCCTCCAAAAATTTCAGCCCCTGCCTTTAACTTCGAACTGCATGCTCTTCCGGAAATTACCCCTGCTGTTGATAAAACAAAAGTAGTGATCCCTATTATCATGATGGCGAAAAAAATATTCACTTCAAAAAAGGACATGGTAATTCCCACAGCCAGGGCATCTATGCTGGTTGCCAAAGAAAGCATACACATCTTTAAAAAGCTAAAATTATGCTCTTTGTGTTCTTCTTCTTTGTTTTTTATGCCGTCTACTATCATTTTTGTGCCAATAAAACTTAAAAGGGCAAAGGCTATCCAGTGATCCAGATGGCTTATGTACTGTGCAAAGAGGGTTCCGGCAAAGTAACCCAAAAGCGGCATTAATGCCTGGAATGTACCAAAGTAAAGTCCGGGAATTAGGTAACTAATAAAGCGGGATTTTTTGATTGATAAACCCATGCACAAAGAAACTGCAAAGGCATCCATGGATAAACTAATGCCTATCAAAATAATTTCAAGTAAACCCATAGGACATTTTGGCTTTTTTTGTGTTGATATGTCAATGTTATCTATATTACAATTACAGCCTATGATTAAGGAAAATGCACTTGTACTTTATAAAACTCACCCCGCTTTGGTAGATGGTTTTGAAGGGGATAAAATAAATATCACTTTGTTAATTGCAGGGAAAAAAGGCATTACACAAAAGGTTAGGGATAAAGACATAGAGCTGCTTCATCCCGGTCCCTGCAGAGCTAGTTTGGGCGGGGAATTTTCCCGCAGTGACCTCTGCTTTGCCCATAGCACCGCCTCTGTGCGTGAGACCTGGGAACTTCTAATTGATAACGAAGGCGAAGAGCTATCCTTAAAAGATCTAGCTGAAATTTTGTTTAGTGACTTTACCCCATCTACAGTGTGGACTGCATGGGAGTTATTAAAAGAGGGAATTTATTTTTCAGGTGATTTAACTTCCATTAAGGCAAGACCAAAAGAGCAGGTAGAAGAAGATGAGCGAAAGAGGGATCTAAAGCAAAAAGAGAATGACGACAGGGCTGCCTTTTTGGAAAAGGTAAAAAACTTTAAACCCGGGCAGAATTATATAGCAGATGAGAGTGACAGGCGTTTTATACAGGATATAGAGGCTCTTGCAAAAGGACAAAGCGACAAGAGCCGCACCCTAAAGGAGCTCGGCAAAACAGAGAGCCCCGAAGAAGCTCACCGCCTCCTCCTCGCCCTGGGGCTGTGGACTATCTACTATAACCCGCATCCTGAGCGCAACGGTTTTAACCTGAAGGTGGAGGCAGGCGGGCAGAGCGAGCTATCTAGCACAGGCGACCCTGTCAACGCAGCGGGCAGCGAGCGCAAAGACCTCACGCACCTTGCCTCCTATGCCATAGACAGCCCCTGGAGCGATGACCCCGATGACGCCATCTCGTTGGAAGGGCCTCACCCCGACGGCTCTTACACTCTTTGGGTTCACGCAGCAGATCCCTCCTGCGTAGTGAGCCCGGGAAGCCCGCTGGATGTCGAAGCCATGGGCAGGGGCTCCAGCCTTTACCTACCCGAGGGAAGGGTCTCCATGCTGCCTCCCTCTCTCATACACAAATTCCGGCTTGGCGATACCTGGGATGAAAGCGGCTCCGGCACATTTCCTGCCATGTCTTTTAAACTCACTATCACTCCCAAGCTCACAGTGAGCAATGTAGAAATATTTTTATCCAATGTAAATATAAGAAGGATCACCTATGAGCATGCAGATGAGCTAATTGCCGGAGCCGAAGAGGGAAGCAAGGATGAGGCAGGCATTGTACTGGCTGCGCTTGTGTCTCTCTCTGAGAAAAATGTAA
>Ga0099364_10009717_pt1 | contig 13325 bp, 8 predicted proteins | sample TergutTh196P3_FD_73070 | JGI IMG/M metagenome (GOLD analysis project Ga0099364, IMG submission 73070) | Microcerotermes parvus P3 segment gut microbial communities from Pointe-Noire, Republic of the Congo - Th196 P3 | ecosystem: Host-associated > Arthropoda: Insects > Digestive system > Gut ...
GAGCACTGTTTTACAATTTCCGGACGCCTCGTCGGTAAAAGGTCCTCAGCGAATAAAATCAACCTATACCATCGGTGAAATACGCCGCCAGTTTGGATGGAGCGAAGCTCATATCCACAGGTGGATCAAAGAGGGCATAGTTCGAACGGCAGGTTTATCGCAGGACGGAGATTTGTCGTTTGATTTTCACGCGCTTGAGATTTTCCGCCGCGCAAGAGAATTGCGTAACCGCGGTAAATCGTTGCGTAAAATCGAACTGGAACTGCGCGGACAACGCAGCCTTTTTTCAGAAGGCGGAGGTATGCTGATTCCGTTGCCTGTGCGCATATCGCCTTTTGAGGAGGCGCTGATTTTACACGAGCATGGGGATCCGCGTGCCGTAGAGATGTACGCCCTTGCCGTCAGGGAAGAAGAATGCGTCGGCGACGCTTTCTGCAACCTCGGCATCCTTGATTACGAAGCAGGAAACATTTCCGGCGCTTTCAACAATTTCACCAGCGCGCTGCTGAGCGAACCCCGGCATTTTGAAGCGCATTTCAATCTGGCGCACCTTTATTTCGAGGAGGGAGATATCCGGCTGGCGCGCCTGCACTACGAACTTGCGGCGGTCATTGAACCCGGCAGCGCGAGCGCGCATTTCAACCTGGGACTGGTCGGCGCCGTTGAGGAGAATATTCCGGCTGCCGTGGCTTCGTTCAACAAGGCAAAGGAATTTGCGACGGAAGACGAGATGCCGCAGATAGAGGAAATGCTTCGCAGCCTGAAATTAAAGACTGATACCGGCAAACCCCTCGCCCGAATGTCATGAAAGGGACATTACGTCTATAACAGGATATTTTATTTGCGCATCCACTGGCGTACCCCGTCTTTCAACAGACGCAGGATTGTTCGGTGGTTCGCAATAACGACCCTCAGCCATGACGATTTCCGCAGCATCGGAAAATAAATGCCTCGAAAACAAAGGCGCGCCAGGAAGATATTGACGCGCTCGCCTACATGCGCGTCATTCAGCGCCGCAACCGCCTGCCCCAGGGCTTTAGAGCTGTAGGAATGGGTCCAGCCATAGTTTATTTCAGCGTGCGCTTCTTCGATAGTCATCTTCATTGGAGTGTGCGCCATGGTGAACGGTACAAAATCATTCCAGTGCCGGGGGCGCGTAAGCCGCCCGGCAGTCTCCAGCCGCTTATATAGCGGCGTTGCCGGCAACGGCGTAAGCAGTCCGAATACCGGCAGTCCCGGAGGCCATGTTCGTATCTGCTGCAAGGTACGTTCGGCGACTCCCGGCGCATCATTATCCATACCGAAGATAAATGAGGTTATAGCGTAGACTTTGTGTTTTGCCAGACGCTCAAGCACTGCGGCATACTCGCCCGGGTCGTTAAATCCTTTATTCACATCTTTCAGATTTAAAGGATCGACAGACTCCATGCCTATGAAAATCCACTTGCCTCCGGAAGCGGCTATCAATTCAACCAGTTCTTCGTCGCGCAGCAGATTGGCGCTGATTTGCGCCACCCAAAAGAGTTGGGCTTTCGCCGCGATGATGTCGCGCAACAGTGATTTGGTGCGCTTTACGTTGATGGCAAAATTATCGTCGATGAAAAAAACCGCGATCTGTCCCCGCTCTTTGCGGGCGCGGGCTTTCAACAAAAGCAATTCGGCGACGACGCTTTCATTCGTGCGAAACCGTATGGAATCGCCGAAGAATCCGGTGACAGTGCAGAACTCGCAGCCGTAAGGACAGCCCCGTCCGGATTCAACCGGCACGATGCGAAACGTTCCCCACCCCTCCCGCAATTTTTTTAGAAAGGGGTGCATAAATCCCGGAACGAGATTGAACTGGCCGAGGTCTAGCTTGTCCCATGGAATAACGGGATAGGGATCAAGTGAAGGTCTGCGCTTGCCGATGCCATTGCCGGGGGCGTAGATTTCCTTCAGTTCTCCGCGAACCGCGTCCAGCACGATTTGCGGCCATGTCTCATCGGCTTCTCCCAGGGCGACGGCGTCGGCGTGGCGCGCTCCGCCATTGCGCCCAAGAGCCTCATCAGGCTCTTCGGTTACGTGCGGCCCGCCCATGACCACCTGAACTCCGGCTGCCCGAACAGCATCCGCCATCCGATATGCCTTGGCGACCATCCTGGTCATGGCGCCAATACCTACAAGACCTATTTTTTTGTCGCGGACGAATTGCGCGATTTGGGTTTCGTCCATAGGTTGGGCATTGCCGTCGATAAGCAGGACTTCATGCCCGGCAGGCGTAATTGCCTGCAACAGAAACATCCACAGGTGAGGCATGAAGTTACGGGTGACCCCGTTGTCGGGGCTATAAAGCAGAATTCGCATGTAACTCCTTTGAGCATTTCCTGTAAACCTTATGAAATATCAGGGTATTCATCGTTTCCCGGATCCCGGTTCCATGTAAAAGCGCCAAACTCCCTGCACAGTTGGAATCCCATCCGCCGGTACAATTCACTGGCGCGAGAATTTTTCTCAGTTACCACAAGGCTTAAGCGGTTAAAATTCATCGACTGTAATTGCCGCAGGCAACGGTTTATCAGCGCGGCGCCAAGCCCGCGCCCCTGCCATCCGGGGTGCATTGCTATTTGTGGGATCAGGGCGCATCCGTCCGAAATACGCGAACAGATTACGTAACCGCAGGGATTATAATGCCCGTCGAGACACATGAAAGAGGCTTCCGGCAAAAAAACCCCGCAGCCGGGGTTTGTCACCAGCCCGCGCAGATAATTTTCGCAGCTTGACTGAGTGAGATAATCTTCCAGAATTTGATGATCAAGATGGTCACGATAACTCAAAGCCGTCATTGTTGCGGCATGACCAATTAGCGATGAATCCCACGGAATTATTTTCACAGGCTCGACGGGTTCTTTTTCAGCGTCGTCGGCATTGATGTTCCGTACAAGATAGTGGCGCGGATAATGACTGAAGCCATATTTGGCGAAAACCCGCGAATAATCCTGCCCATGAAATGGGAGTATCTGGGCTTCAATGCGATTAATATCGCTGGAATCCTGAAAACATACTATGGCAAGCTCCAGCAGGTCGTCGGCAATTTTCTGGGCTTTTTCCGGTGGAGTCGCAGGCGTTGTGTAAAGCGCGCCGATACTTCCCCTTGCCTGGTTGGCGAGGAAGTAAGTGTAGCCGACCATACGGTTGTCATTGGTTAAAGCGGCGTATCCCGGCAGCATTTTTTCACGGATAAAAGAGAGCAAAACCTGCTGGATGGCGGAATAATCCCAACTGAAATCCATCATCCACATCCGCGCTTCTTCTTCCATGAGCGGGAGCATGACTGATTCGTCAAGACGGCTTATAGGAATGTATCGAACATCGGACATATGAGGGAACCTCTAACCGACGCTTCCTTCATTTAGAAATTTCGCGAGTTTGGGAGGGACCGGACGTTGAATATCCTTGAAAAACGCCGCAACTGCGTCAGGATGTTTTGCGGCGAGCCGTAACGCGGCCTTCCCGGCGAACATCCGCACAATGCGGCTGTCATCGTCCATACGCGTAAAAATATCAGCCAGGCATTCCTGTGTCGGCTCAGAAAGGCGCGCGCTTATTTCGCCCAGGACGTATACGAGATGCCAGCGTACATAATCGGAATCGTCGTCCATGTATTCCCGGAGACGCGGCAGCGTTTTAAGCAGGCTTTCCGGACGCGATTCCGCCAACTGCGCCAAAGTCGCAACCGCTCTCCCGCGAACTGATATATCCTTATCGCCAAGCATGTCCAGCAGTTCTTCAAGTCGCCGCAGATTTTTCAGAACGGTTTTTACCACATCCGGAGTCTGCATCCTGGACAGGGGCGTTATTCGTTTTCTGCAATGATTTTCCGAGCGTCGATGAATTTCCAATTTTTTCATAGTTGTTAATAATGGCACACATGAAGCAATCTTCAAAGGGCGCGCGCCGTAAAAATTGCAAAACCTTCCTTCAGCGTTGAGTTTGGAGTGTATATTGTTGAGTTTGGCGTGTAAATTGTAAAATATGTGGTAATTGCAAAATCTCCGGAGCATTGCCTGGGTACGCGGGCATCCTGCCCGCATTTTGAATAATTTGCGGGCGAGACGCCCGCGCACTCAGAGGTTTTGCAATTTCCTCGTTTGGGGTTTTTGAGTTGGTCAAACAAAGGAAGGGAAGCATGAAAATCGGCGTTACCTGCTATCCGACTTACGGCGGCAGCGGCATCGTTGCGACAGAATTGGGAAAAGAATTTGCGGATCGCGGACATGAGATCCATTTCATAAGCGCCTCGTTGCCGATGCGTCTTGACGCCGCCCAGCCGAACATCAGGTTTCATGAAGTTGAAACCGTTACATATCCCGTGTTCGACCACGCGCCCTATACGCTGGCTCTGGCGGTTAAAATGGCGGAAGTCGCCGAAATGCACAACCTTGATCTCATGCATTGCCATTACGCGATTCCCCACTCTGTAAGCGCGTTTTTAGCCAAATCGATGCTGGCTCCGCGACGCCTGCCGGTGGTGACGACGCTGCACGGTACGGATATTACGCTTGTGGGCGCGGAACGTTCCTACCTGCCGATTACCCGTTTTTCCATCGAACAGTCGGACGGCGTCACGGCGGTGTCGCATTATCTGAAAGACGCCACCCGCGATGTAATAGGCGCGAAAAAGGAAATTGAAGTCATTTACAATTTCGTAAACTGCGAAAAATACCGTCCGTCCGCTGATTCCATGCTGCGTAACCGGTTTGCGCCCGCTGGAGAGCATATTCTGATTCATATTTCCAATTTTCGAACGGTGAAGCGCCCATCCGACGTTGTTGAAATTTTCGGAAAAGTTCGTAAAAAGATTCCCGCCGTACTTCTTATGATTGGAGACGGACCCGAACGCGGACAGGCGGAACGGCGGGCGCGTGAAATGCGGCTTGACGACTGCGCATTTTTTTTAGGCAAGCAGGAAAGCATAGAACAATGGCTTGGTATCTCCGATATACTGCTGCTTCCAAGCGAGATGGAATCATTCGGGCTTGTCGCGCTGGAAGCTATGGCATGTGAGGTTCCAGTCGTAGCCTCGCGTGTAGGCGGAGTTCCGGAAGTAGTTGCCGACGGCGTCGAAGGCTGGCTTGCGGACGTCGGAGACATTGACGGCATGGCTGACCGCGTTCTTCGGGTTCTGGAGCGACCGAGTGTACGCGCGGAAATGGGGCGTCGCGCGCGTGAAAAAGCGCGGACGTTTTTTTCTTCCGACGCCGTTATTTCAGCCTACGAAGCGCATTATCGCCGGGTGCTCGGCGAATGACGATTCAACGTCACGGCGTTCCGTACGCCGTGACGTAGGCTTTTGCCGCACGAATCACTACAATTCTGAAAGTGCGCTTGTCGGACGTCTGCGGCGAGTTGTGCGAGGCTTTAACCCGGATATTTCATACCGTTTCTATCGATGCCGCGCAATCAGGCATATCTACTGCGTTGCGCTTGTTTGGGCGCCTCGACATATTGTTTAATAGCCTTGCGTTGCCCGCACGGCGCGCGCCTTGTATCTACGCCTGATTACGCAGCATCGGTAGAAACGGTATGAATGTCCGGGCTAAAAGAACCGCAGGCTGTACGAAAAACGTATGCCGCGCCCCTGCTCCGGCGCAAGATCCTTAATAAATGATAAGTGATTTCGGTAAAGCCTGTTTCCGACATTGGAAGCATGTAGAGAAAACACATGTAAAAAGTGTCGGCGCGCCAGCGCGTAGGACGCGTTGACGTCGGTCGTTACGTATCCCGCAGTACTGGTTTCCGTTGGATGGATGTCGTTTTGCGCCAAAGCGATGACTATATCCGGGCTGAAGCTGAAACCGAGCCAGCGGGCGTCCAATCCAAATCTGCCTCGCATGGGAGGAATCCTCGGCAAGGGGGTTCCATCTGCGGTTAATTGCGCGTTGACCCGGTCCAGGCTTGCGTTTACCCGCAGACCGGGGCGCAGTTCCACGCCAAAAAGCGCTTCACAGCCGATAAATCCTGCGTTTGCCTGAGAAAACACGGCGATATTTAATCCGTGTTCCGTTTCGCCGGTCAGGTGCAGGTAAACAAAATCCCGTATGGAATAGTAATAAAAATTTACTTCCGCGTTGACGCGCGAATTCCCGTGGCGGAGCGACAGATCGATGCCGTCGGCGCGCTCGCGCTTCAGATTGGGGTCTCCTGTTTCAAAAGCCAGATTGCCGATATGCGGGCCGTGATTGTATAGTTCGTCAATTGCGGGCGCTCTATAGGAATGCGTGTAATTTAAGACAAAGGCAGCATTTTCCCAAAGCGGCAGATGAACGCCCGCGGCGCCGGAAAATCCGGTAAACGCGCGGGAAGGAAGTCCGTCCGGATCATATCGGGTGTTATCCACCCGCGCGCCAAGCTGCATTCGCGCCGATTTCAAGTCGATCTCCTGAAGCGTGAAGAGAGCGACGCCGTTTCCCGTAACCGGCGGCGAAAGCGCTTCTTCGCCCTCAGCGACATAATCGCGGTGAAAGAACTGAAAACCCATAACGCCTGTCAACGCTTTGTAGGGGCGTTGTATAAAAGTCGTTCGGAGATTAAAAAGTTTGTTGTCGAACGAAGTAGCCGTTTCTTCGTTTTCAAGCTCGCGGTGTATCCATCGGCTGAAGTTCGCCGACAGTCTGAATTCCTCAAAAACGGAATTCAACTCGCGTACGCCCATATTGAAGCGGACATCCTGGCGGGTGAACGTTTCATCGATACGCGCTGTTTCGTGTTCTTCATGGTCGTTATCATTTAAGGCATGAACGTGGTCGTGGTCATTGTCATGGTCATGACCGAAGTCGTCGTCATGATCGTGATCATGGCTGTGAAATTCTCCTGCGAAGGGGATGCCCAGGCGTCCCTTGTTGAACGAGTAGCCAAAGTTGAAAAACGGACGATTGCCGAACCAGCCGAGACCAAGACTTCCCGAAGTCATGCGGGTTCTGGAGTTATCCACCCTTCCTTCAGGACTGTGGTAGTCGCTTGAAACCTGGCGCGAACCGCTGCTCCAGATCAGCAGGTTTTTATATCCGTATTCCGCGTTGCCGTGAACAGCGGCCTGATTATCGTTGGTTCCGCCGACCGTAGTCAGTTGTCCCCGGATGCCGGGATGCGGGTTTTCGTGAAGCAGATGGTGCCCCGACACCAGGTTTACGACGCCGCCGATGGCGTTGCTTCCGTAAAGCAGCGTTGCCGGCCCTTTGAGGACTTCGACCCTGTCCAGATTGACGGAATCAACCGGTTCGGCATGTTCGCCGGATTGCGAGGAAAGCGTTCCGGTGGGGAGTCCGTCGCTGAGCAACAGGACGCGATCTCCGTCGAAACCGCGCACGACAGGGCGGGCGCTGCCCGGTCCGAAACTGCGTTTGTGGACGCCGGGTTCCCCGTCTATCACATCTCCCAGTCCGAAAGAACTTTGCTGACTCAGCTCAAGCGAATCCACCATGGAGACGGACTGAAACGCGTCGAACGCGGATATTTCACGACCGGACGCCGTTACGGTAATCTCAGTACGCAACGGTGAAAGCGAAAGCTGCAAATCAACAACGGCGTCCCGACCGTTTACGATCTCAATCTTGCGTGATTCTCCGGTCATCGTGTGCAGATGAGCAATTATTTCATAAAACCCGGACGGAACCTCGGAGAATGAATAGTTGCCGCCGCCGTCGGTCGTTGTGTGCCGCCCCAGGGGTGAAATATTGATTTCAGCGCCTCGGATTGGCGTACCGCCGTTTTGAAAAGTGACTTTTCCGCGCACTTCCGCGCTCTGCGCCCGCGCGCCGAAAAAAATAAACAATAAAAACAGGAATCCCGCTCCTGAGGCGGTCTTGCGTAGATAAAACATGAATGTCTCTCCTTAACTCGTATGAATTTGCCATCCGGTTCCGCCTGATCCGCGAAACTCCACGTGGTAACTTTTATGAAACTTCAACCCATATTGCGTCCCTGACGGGACGCAGGTCTTTTTACAAACCGTTTTCTACCCATATTTTGTCCCTAACGGGACAACTTCAAGATGAAATATCATTCTTTGCGTCCCGTTAGGGGCGTAATATGGGTAGAAAACGCATAACAAAACTCCCGCGTCCCGTTAGGGACGCAATGTGGGTGTACGCTATAGGAGAGCCGCCTCACGACTGTACACTGTGCGTGGGGCGCGATTTATCGCGCCCTCTGCCGTGAACCATCTATTGAGGCAACTTCCGAAATGTAGTTACAGGCAGGGCTTTTTAATTAAAACCAGTGATGCGTCCCATAAATATCCAGACACATGCTTCTTTGATTTTATTGGATTTACAAAGATTAACATGTCCAGTTTTTTAAGGGACATACCACTAGCCACTGTAGTTATAGGCTTGGAGGAGCGCGCGAAAGGGGGATTCTTAATTGCGTATCGGAAGAAACGGTATCGCAGGAAACGTAAAGACGCTCTTTCAGCAGCAAAAGCGGTACGTCAATCGATATGGCTTCGGGTTCAAGCAGCGGCGCGTGCTTAATAAACAGGCAGCTTATGCAATGATCGTGGGATTCAGCTTCAGCCAGGTGATCCGGGACGATAATCGCGAAAAAAGCAAACATTCCGACGATAATCGACGCTGTAAAAATTTTTATCGCAACGGCATTTTTTCTGTATGACATTCCCATGATACCCGGTTAATCCAGCTTGTCCCGTTACAAAGAACAGGCAACGGAATGATAGTCTGTTGCAAATCATTTTGCAATAAGAACCTGAGAAACTCTGCAATATCATTTAAATTCTTTCTATTGACAACAGGTGCAAATTTATCAATTATAAGGAGTTTTAGTAATTATTTTCACATGAATGGAGCGTATCCGGCGTGAAAATTATTACTAAATATGTAATTGAAAACCCCCTGGGAAGTGCGGGTAATCCTGCCCGCAAATCCCTGAAATGTTAATGATAACGGCAATGTTGCATGTGTATTGATTCAAAAAGGAGAAAACCATGAAGACGCACATCCCAAAATTGATTATGTTGCTGATTTTCAGCCTGTCGCTTGTAGCTTGCGGGGGCGGCAACAAGTCCGATTCCGCCAAAATTGATATTGCCGCCATAACCGGCGTAACCGCCCCGGCGCTTGGGGGCGCTCCGGCAACATCCATTACCGAAACGTCGCAATATACCGGGACTGTGGCTTGGTCGCCTACAGTAAGCGGAACGTTTGCCGCGGAAACGGTATATACCGCCACCATTACCCTTGCGCCCAAAACGGGATACACTCTGCAAGGCGTAGCCGCGAACTTCTTTACGGTTGCGGGAGCAACGGCAACCAACGCAGCCAACTCCGGCGTTATCAGCGCGTCATTCCCGGCGACCGACGCCGAACCCGGTCCGGTTTGGGAAATTCCCGGGGATTACAATTTGAACATCGAGGTTTTCTTCGGCGAAACCAGTCTTGGCGCAATTGACGTCGGCACGCTCGCGGGCGTCAGACAAGTTATACTCACATCCGAAACGGGAAGAGTAATGCCCTCATATTTGCTTACGGATGTTCTGGATGCGGCCGGCATAAGCATCCCAGCGGTTTACGCCAGTGTGGCGGGGCGCCCCAACGATCCCGATCCGGATCCAGACGACATTACGGTGATTGCCGATATTACAAAGGCATATATGGTTTTGGCGCGGATTGACCCGGGTAACGAGACGACGGTCAATTATCCCAGAATAATCGCCGACGGAACGATAAGTATCACTACCGCTTCAATCAGAAGCGGCTTTGAACGGCTGGTGTTCACTCCCGTAGAAGAAGTAGAAGGAAATGAACCGGAGTGGGAAATTCCCGCGAGTTACAACTCCAGCATCGGTGTTTTCAACGGCGCGACTTCGATTGGCACGGTGACATTAACAAAGGCGTCGCTTGCAGGCGTTGAACAGGTGATACTCACGTCAACCGGCGCGAGAGAATTTGTCACGTATCCGCTAACGGACGTCCTGGAAGCAGCGGGCATAGTCATTCCTTCAACTGTTGCGGAGGCGCAAAATACAGCCGGGACTGATACCAGTCCGATCCCCGATATTACAAAGGCGTACCTGGTTTTGGCGCGGATTGACGAAGTACCGCCGACAACATACGACACTCCCAGAGTAATCGCCGACGGAACGGGCGCTTTCAGCAACGGCGACGTAAGGTCGAACTTTGAGAAGCTCGTGTTCGCCACCGCAGACGAAAACGAGCAGGAACAGGCGTGGGAAATTCCCGCGAGCTACAACGCAAGCATCGGTGTTTTCAACGGCGCGACTTCGATCGGCACGGTACAATTAACAAAGACGTCGCTTGCAGACCTTGAACAGGTGATTCACACATCCACCAGCGCAAGAGAGCTTGTCACGTATCTGCTGACGGACGTTCTGCAAGCAGCCGGCATAAGCATCCCCGCGGTTTACGCCACGCTGACGGGGCAACCTAACGCTCCCGATCCGCTTCCAGCCGACGTCACTGCGATCTCAGATATTACAAAAGCATATGTGGTTGTGGCGAGAATTGACGAAGCAACGCCGGCAATATACGAGCCTTATCCCAGAATAATCGCCGACGGAACGGTCGAGTTCGGCAACAACGCCATCAGAAGCGGCTTTGAGCGGCTGGTGTTCACTCCGTAGGTTAGGTATTGTTTGAATGACCATTGCCTTGCCTGGTGCGGTGGTGTGTTTGTTCGGTTCGCGAACCGAACAAACACTATTATGCCTTTCAGGGCGGCTACATATTTATATTCCCAAAACCCAGGGCGACGGCGCCGCGCGCCTCTGCCCTGGGCTGACTTGCGACGGCCTTTCAGGCCGTACTATGCCCAACCCGACTTATATGGGTAATGGGTAAGGGCGTCTCTGCCCGTTCGGCAGGCGTGAGTTGTTGCAGACACTACTGAATTATATAAGGAGAAACACCATGAAGAAGCACATCCCAGGATTGATTTTATTGTTGATTATCGGCCTGTCGCTGTCGCTTTCAGCTTGCAACAGCAACAAATCAAACCCGATGGACGACCCCGCCCCTCAGGCCCCGGTCAAACTCGCCGCGCCCGCAAACGTGCAAATTACGGGAACGACGCTTATGTGGAACAATGTGGCAAACGCGAGCGGATACAAAGTAGCCGTCGACGGAAATGAGCATGACGCCGTAGGCACTGTTTATCCTTTGTTCGCTTTAATAACGCCCGACGGCGCCCATGAAATCAAGGTCATGGCGAAGGGCAACGGTACAAATTACACTGATTCCGATTGGTCCGTCAGGTCTCATACGTTTGTTTTTCCAGAAGTTCCGGATACGCAGTACGAATTACCCGGCGCTCTCGACGTCAATATAGAGATTCTTAATGAAACCGGCCTGGTGATGGGCGTCATCACTAAAGATGTACTGGCGTTCATTGAACAGGTGGAGATAACCTATCCCGCGAACACGGCGACGCGCTTCTTTTCGTATTCAGTGACGGAAATATTTGAGCTGTTGGGAATCTCCGCCGATTTTGACTCCGCTTTACTTGAGGCGTGGGACAACCCTGTTGCATGGAATACAACCGTTGAAAATTTTGACAATGCGTATATCGCCGTTGTTCGTACCAACGCTGACGGCAGTTTAACGACCAACAATTTCCCGCGCTTCATTGCCGGCGATGGATTTGTCAGCGGCGAGCTTTTACTCAGCAACGTTGGAGCAATAACATTGGGCGGGAATCCGACAAATCCAACGAACCCGACGAATCCCACGAACCCGACGAATCCGGGTTCCGGGGACTACCTCGCCGATCTGCCGGATTTCGAGATCGAGGTTTTTTGCGACATGGGCGTAAGGCGTGGCGTCATCACGAAAGCCGTGCTGGAGCAGATCGAACAAGTGGAAGTACCCGATCCCGATCAACGGAATCCGACGCTGCACTACATTGCGTATCCGCTGACCGAAACACTTGAGAGCTTTACATTGCCCGCTGGTTTTGTCTCCGCCATCGGCGAGGCTTCGGATGGATACTACGCAATCGGCACAATCGACGATGCCTATATCGCCATTGTGCGCAGACACGCCAACGGCGATGTGGAATCGACCAACAACTTTCCGCGCTTCCTTGTCCCTTCCGGTCAGGGTTTCCGCGCCGGCGATCCTACCGTAAGACAACCGGTGGTCGGCAATGTTATAAAAATCGAATTGGGAAGATGACTGGAAAAGGTGTTATGAAAAATACAAAGTTCGTCGCGCTTGCGGCTTTGGTTTGCATGCTGCTCGCCTTGCCGGTATCGGCGCAGGAAGAGGATGAAAGCGACGTCTTCCAGTTGGGAACGGTAACCTTTTCGGTTAATGTCCTGGGTGACAGGCTGACCGTTTCCGAACAGATGGAAACATCCATCACCCGGACGGACATTGAAATGTTTGAGAAAAAAGATATCGGCACGGCGCTTGGCCGCACGCCCGGCGTCCGTTATGTCGCGCCAAGCGGCAGGGGACGTCTGAGCGGGCGTTATGAATCAGGCGTCGTCGTCCGGGGATTCGAGGCTTTCGGGAGCGATAATTCCGCCGTTCCGGTTTTTATCGACGGCATCCCCGCCTACGTTCCCTACAATTACACCATGGATATGGGACGATTTACCACGAGCGGGCTGTCGGCCATCAGCGTGTCCAAAGGCTACAGTTCGGTATTGTACGGGCCGAACGCCATAGGCGGCGTCGTTAATATTGTTTCGCAACGGCCGACAAAGCCCTTATACGGCAATTTTGTCCTCGGCGCGGGCGAGGGCGCAACCGCCGAAGCCGACGGCATTTTAGGAACGCTCCAGGATAAATGGTACGCCCAGGCCGGATTGTCGTATTTAAACCGGAAATACATCAACGCCGCGGATGTTTTTGAAGGGACCGACGCCGCGGGACAGAGAAAAAACACCAACCGGAAGAACTACGCGACCCGCGACAGGAAGATGGAGTTTAAATTCGGTTATATTCCCAACGCAACGGACGAATATGTCGTGAGCTATCTGAACCAGACTGCTGAGAAAGGTCCGAGACCGGACGACGAAGGCTACATAGAAGACTCGGTAAGGTATTGGCCGAAATGGGATCGCTGGACTGTTTCATATGTTTCCAACACGAACCTGGGAAGTTTTTATATCAGGCCGCGCGTTTTTTACGACAAGTACGACAACGGACTGTGGGAAAACAACATGTTGAGCCTGTACGACGATTTCGCGTTCGGCGGATCGATGGAAACCGGCTGGAATATGGCCGAAAACAATGTGCTTAAAGGAAAATTTGACTACAAATTAAATCAGCATAAGCGAAATGAAAGCCCGAACCGCGACGGCGCGG
>Ga0099364_10009718_pt1 | contig 13325 bp, 10 predicted proteins | sample TergutTh196P3_FD_73070 | JGI IMG/M metagenome (GOLD analysis project Ga0099364, IMG submission 73070) | Microcerotermes parvus P3 segment gut microbial communities from Pointe-Noire, Republic of the Congo - Th196 P3 | ecosystem: Host-associated > Arthropoda: Insects > Digestive system > Gut ...
TCAGCCCTTAACGGAATTTTTTGCTCCCCGCCCAGGGGCGTCAGGTAGTACGTCGCTCCGGATATCGGCGACGTTATGCCGACGTAGGGGCGTTTTCGTATCTCCGAAATGGGAGTGTTTCTCATGGCCAGCTCTACGGGCCACAAAAGCGCGCTTTTTCCGTCTCTTATGACGTGCAGGTCGCAAACCACGCTCCTGCTCACTCCTTCGATGTGCCAGTCGCGTTTCGTGGAAAGACACGCGGCGGATGGGGGACGCCCGGAAAGGGAGCACACTTCACGCAGGGCTATACCCTCCGGAGGATCGTACCAACGGGATATGGGGGAAAGAACACGCAGCACGGCAACCGCAACAGGAGCCGCCACCTGGGCTCCCACAAGACCGGGCCAGGTTGTTCCGGCGGGATCGCCCACCCATACAACCACCGTCAGGTCCGGCGTCCACGCGGCGGTCCAGGCGTCGCGCAGCCCGTACGACGTGCCGGTCTTGAAAGCGACGCGCCACGCGCCGCCCCCGCCTGCGGCCCTGTTGCCCAGTGTCTCGCGGGCAAAGGCCGAAAGACGGCTTCTGCTGTCCAATATGTCGCTGACCATCCAGGCCGCCGCCTCCGATGCCAGGCGCGTTCCCTCGTTTCTTCGGGGGTCTTTTTTCAGAAGCGCGACGCGCCGGTACACCCCGCCGTTGGCCAGGGCCGAGTAGGCCGTCAGCATCTGCATGACCGAGACCTCGCACCCACCCAATATGAGGGAGTCTCCATAATATGACGCGTGTTCGTTCAGGCTCTCGAAACCGAAAGCGCGCAGGGTATCCAGCACGCTCTCGGGGCCCGTCATGCGCAGGACGCGTACGGCAGGGGCGTTCAGCGAGTCGGACAGGGCCACCCTCGCGCTGACCGCGCCTCTGTACGTAAGGTCGAAGTTCCTGGGCGCGCGCCCGGAAAAGGCCAGAGGCGAGTCCGCTAGCAAAGAACCGGGCGTCAGAAACCCCTTGTCGAACGCGGCCAGATACGCGAAAGGCTTCAAAGCCGATCCCGGAGAACGAAGAGCGCGCCCGCAGTCCACCCACGCGCTCCGGTACTCCTTCACGGGGCCGGGCGCGCCGGGAAAGCGGGCGTTACCGACCCAGGCCACCAGCGCGCCGCTTTTGTTATCCACAACTCCGGCCGCCGCGGTCACGGCGTCGGGCAAAGGCGCTACCGCTCCGCGCATAATCGCCTCCAGCTTCGTCTGAATCTCCAGATCCAGGGTGGTGTCGAACCGCCCCGCGAAACCTGCAAAGAGAGATTCCCCGCTGAAAGAGGCTATGCCTTCGGGGCTTTCGCCGCTGAAAACGGCCTCGGCGAAGTGGAAAGCGCGCATCGGCGGAGGCTGCCAGCGGGAGGGAAGTTCCTCCAAAAGGGCGCTTTCGGCTTCTTCGCGGGTAAAAACCGAACGCTTTCCGAGAAGGCGGATTATGAAATCCCTTCGCCGCCTCGCCGCTTCGGGGCGCCTGTCCGGCCGATAGTAAGACGGGCTCTTCAACATGCCTATCAAAAGACACGCCTCGCCGGGAGAAAGTTTCGCGGCGGGTTTGCCGAAGTAGATCATGGCCGCCGCCTGAACGCCCCTGATGTTACCGCCGAACGGCGCGCGGTTCAGGTACGTTTCGAGGATATCGTCCTTGCTCATGACACGTTCCAGCTTCAAGGCCAACGCAAACTCCCTCGTCTTGGTGAGCAGGTTTCGCCGCCTGTGTTCCGAGTTGGATATGGAAAGCCGTATCACCTGGCTGGTGATGGTGGACGCGCCGGACACGACGCGCAGAGAAACTGCGTTCTGCCACGTTGCCCTGCACAACGCCAAAAAGTCAACTCCGGGGTGCGAGTAAAAACGGCGGTCTTCGACGCCGGTCGCTACAATAGGCAGCCACCTGCCCATCTCGGAAAGAGTGACTGGCAGCGACCACTCCGAGTCGGCGGACAGGCGCACATGAAAAAGCCGTCCCTTGGCGTCGTAAAGAGCCGGAGAAACGGCCCAGTTCTCGACCGCCGAAAGCGGCTGAGGAAACGCTGCGTAAGTTGCCGCGTAAATAATCACATAAACGACCACAACGACGGCGAGGGCTGCCGCAAACAATTTTCTTTTCGGCTTCATCGCCTATGCTCCCCCAGAGCGGTAAAAAGTAATAAAATTTCCTTTGAGAGTATAACATTGGTAAGAGAGGTAAATGTCATGTTTCGTGAATATTACGAAGTAGTCGTCATCGGCGGCGGGCACGCCGGGTGCGAGGCCGCTCTGGCCGCTTCCCGGATGGGGCGGCGTACGCTTTTGCTGAATTTGAACGTAGACAACACGGCGCTTTTGCCGTGCAACCCGTCAATTGGCGGCCCCGCCAAGGGGCATCTGGTGCGCGAAGTCAGCGCTCTGGGAGGCGAGCAGGCCCGCGCGGCCGATTCCTCCACCCTGATGATACGCTGGCTGAACACGTCTAAAGGAGTGGCGGTCAGGGCGCTTCGGGCTCAATGCAACCCCGGCGTGTACGCTGCTCACTATCTCCGCGTCCTCCAGCGGCAGAAAAACCTCGATGTTCATCAAGATGAAGCAGTCGAGCTTCTTCTTGGTGACTCACGGGTGTCAGGGGTACGTACCCGTCATGGCTCGACGTATGAAACTCGTGCTGTAGTGCTTTGCTCGGGGGTCTACGGCGGGGGAGCAGTTCACGTTGGGAACGTGTCGTTCCCCTCCGGCCCTATGGGGCAGACCCCGGCAAACGCGCTTTTTAAATCTTTATCCTCCCTTGGGCTCAGGATGGGGCGAATGAGGACGGATACCCCGCCGCGCCTGAACCTGGATACCATAGACCTGTCCGAAACCCGAAAGCAATGTTCGGAAAACGTGCCCCTGGCCTTCGACATATGGGGCGAAAAACTTGTTTACGGTATGGATTACGCATGTTATTTTTCCCACACAACGCCGGAAACTCACGCGATACTGGCGGCTAACATTCACCGTTCGCCGCTGGTAACCGGCGTTATAGGCTCGCTGGGGCCGCGCTATTGTCCTTCCATAGAAGACAAATTTTTGAGGTTCCCCGACAGGGATGTCCATCCCATTGTATTCGAGCCTCTGGCACGCTCCGGAGGCACAAAGGAAGTCTACGTTCAAAATTTTTCCACGAGCCTGCCTTACGACGTGCAGGTCGCGCTGGTTCATTCGCTCCCCGGCTGCAAAAACGCTAAGATCATAAAGCCAGGCTATGGCATAGAATATGAGTATCTAGCGCCTGACCAACTTTCACCTATGCTTGAGAACAAAATAATAAAGGGTTTTTTCTGCGCCGGGCAGGTCAATGGAACGTCGGGCTACGAAGAGGCGGCGGCTCAGGGTTTGCTGGCGGGAATCAACGCGGCGCTCTCGGCAGCCGGAGGGGAACAGATCGTTTTGAGCCGGAGCGACGGCTATTTAGGCGTGCTTGTTGATGACCTCGTGACCAAAAGCACCGACGAGCCGTACCGCATGTTCACCAGTCGCTGTGAGCACAGACTTTTGATGAGGTATGACAACGCCTGCAGGAGGCTGTCCCCCATAGGCCGGCGGGTGGGACTGATCGACGACGCGCGTTGGGAGAAACTCACGCGGAAATGGGAACTGGCGGATTCGGAAATAGAACGTCTGAAAAACTCCCGCCTCCCCCCGTCAGACGATGTAAATCACGTCCTGAACGTTGCGGGGGCGGAGCCGTTGGGCGAGAGTATAACGCTTGCCGCGATGCTGCGGAGACGAAACGTCACTTACGAACTTATAGAGTCTCTGTCGCCTCCGTTCAAAAAACTTGACGGAGACGAGGCGTTTCACGTCGAAACCGAGCTGCGCTACGCGGGATATATAGAGAAGGAAAGGCGGACTGCCTCCCGCCTGGGAAACATGGACAACGTCCTGATACCGGAGCGGTTCGATTACGACGCCGTAAAAGTTATGCGCGCGGAGAGCCGCCAAAAACTCACGCGCTTTCGTCCTCGCTCGCTCGGCCAGGCGCTGCGCATATCGGGGGTCACACCCGCGGACGTACAGCTTTTGTGGGTTGCAATCAAACTCTCCCGCTTGCGGGGCGATGAAGGAGTTACGTATGGGAAATAGGGGCCGAGAGAGAAAGGTTCAGCCGCTGGAGGCTTTGTTGAGACGAGCCATGCCGCCTGGATATGACGCCAGAGAGAAGCTGGAAAAAGCGGCTTCAGCTTGGGAGAGCGTTGCAGGCCCTGTTTTGGGCAGGCAGTCGGTTCCGCTCGATATCGTGAACGGAGAGCTTCTCGTTGTTGTGGAAAACCCGCTCGTAGGAAACCGGGTGGCGATGATGGGAGGTAATATTGCTCGAACAATGGCGGAACGGTGGGGGCTGGAGGTCGTGAAGGTCAAGGTTGTGGTGGGGCGCCTTCCATTAAAAAGCGCGCCTCGGAGAGACGCATGTCCAAAATGCCCTGTTGCCGTCCATGTCCGGGAGGAGGATGTAAAAGAGTTCTCGTTGCGCTGCCTTGAAAGCCTGCCGGATTTCCCGGAGGACGCCGCCGAATCTTTGGCGCGCCTGCGGGCATTTTTCATAAAGCGGTTTAAAAGATAAGGTCAGTAAAAGACAATTGTTAAATACTCTTTACAAGGCCAGCTTAAAGTCAATAATGCCAAAAAAACTTGAAGGTGATAAACTACACGAACGATGACTTTGGTACCCTTATACAAACTAATTAAAGCGAGGTGGGAAACAACATGGGTTTGAAGAAAAAAAAGTTCCTTGCGTTGCTTGTGCCTACCGTTGTTGTTCTTATATGTCTGAGTTTTTACAGTTACAGTGCTGCCAAGAAGGCTATCAATATTCATATTGACAACGCGTCGGCTTATGTTACGGCCTATTACGCCGAGAAAATGCAGACGATTCTTGTGAGGAAAGAATTGGCGGCCGAAGAGCTGGCGGCTAATTATGGCGCGCGCGCCACGCAGGATTGGAGCCGGGAAGAAATAATCGAATTGTTGGATATACGCAATAAAGATGGCATAATTAATGTGTGCGTAGGTTTTGAAACCAAAGAATTTTACAGCCTTGACGGCTGGATCCCTCCCGCCGACTACGACCCGAGGACGCGCGACTGGTACGTTAAGGGGAAGGCAGCCGATGGAGTTTATTACACGGAGGTTTACCAGGACGCCATATCCAAACAACTGGTGGCAAGCATCTGCAGAAGAATTATCGGGCCTGACGGACAGATTCAAGGCGTGGTCATTATTGACCTGGATTTGGCGCCGTACTCCGAAATAGCGAAAGCGATCCAAGCCGGGAAAACCGGCTACGGCTTTCTCCTTGACAGCGCGGGGAACCATCTCTATCATCCCTCTATGACCTTGGAGGACAACATTTTCAAGATTCAAAACGGGGCTTTTGCTTCCGCCGGCACGGAATTTTTGAGCGGCAAAACCAGTACAACGTCTTTTACTTTTAATGGAGAGGAAAAATACTACACGTCTTCTCCCGTTGGCAAAACCGGCTGGGCTTTAGTTATCGGCACTCCCTATCAGGAAATTTATGAAGACGTAAACGTAATCGGCAAAGTTTCTTTAATAGTAACCGTTTTGGCAATCCTTATTTTGGGGGCGATTATTCTGCGCACGACGCTCAGCGTTGTCGGCCCCATCCAGGAGCTGGCCGCCCTGTCGGACAAAATGGCTCACGGAGATCTGACCGTTGAAACAAGCAAATTGCTGCAGAACGTGCCGAAAAACGAAATAGGGGCATTGGTCGAGTCCTTTCACGATATGAAAACTCAAACGCTGCAAGTTATACAGAATGTAACGCAAGTTATCGCGCAAGTACACGCCACAGCCCAAGAAATGACCAATAACATCAATGATTCCGTACACGCGTCGGAAAACGCGGCTCAAGCAGTCAGCGACGTGGCCATGAGCGCTAAACAGCAGCTAGATACAGTAATAGGCACTTCCAAGATAGTGGAGCAAATGATTTCCGGGCTAAGGCAAACGACAGCGGACGTAAATTCGGTGTCCGAGCAGTCGAACAGGGCGGCCCAAACAGCTAAAAGCGGCAGCAGCACGGTCGAAAAAGCCATCGGCCAGATGGCAAATATTGAACAGACCGTTAATATATCGGCGCAGGTAGTTACAACTTTGGGCGAGCGCTCAAAAGAAATAGACCAAATTGTCGGCGTTATAGCGGGAATTGCCGGCCAGACCAATTTGCTTGCCCTGAACGCGGCCATTGAAGCGGCCCGCGCCGGTGAGGGGGGCCGCGGTTTTGCCGTGGTCGCCGAAGAAGTGCGCAAACTTGCCGAGCAATCGGAGACCGCCGCCAAACAAATTTCCGGCCTCATCAATGAAATCCAGCAGGATACTTCAAAAGCGGTGGTAGCAATGAACAACGGTATGCACGAAGTCGGAATCGGCGCGGAAATGGTCAATACGGCCGGCCAGGCCTTCCATGAAATTGTCGGGCTGGTAACGCAGGTTTCCGGGCAGGTAAGCCAGATATCCGGCACGATGCAGGAAATATCCGGCAGCTCGCAAAACGTCATATTTTCCGTAAATGAAATTACCAAACTTAGTGAGAAAGCGGCAAGTCATACCCAGACGGTATCGGCGACAACTCAGGAACAGAGCGCTTCCATCAACGAAATCGCCGGCGCCAGCGAAGCGTTGGCTCGCATGGCGCAGGATTTGCAGGACTGCATAAACGAATTTAAAATATACTAATCCGGTTGAACGGCGGTGAGTCGTTGGTGAGTCAGGGCAAAGCCTTGCTTGAAGATTTTTTCACTCCATCAGGATATTTAGCCCGGCGTCTCGACAAGTACGAATACAGGCCGCAGCAGCTTACATTCGCCGCCGCCGTTCACAGGTTTCTTCTCGACCCTGTCAAGTCCACAATGGCGGCGGAAGCGCCTCCCGGCGTCGGCAAGACGTTTGCCGTCCTCATTCCAGCCATTATGGAGGCGGAAGATCGTAACATTCTGTTCCTGACGGCCAGTATAGCCCTGCAGGAACAGCTTATAGACAAAGACCTGCCCAAACTGAGGAGCATTTTAGGCAAAGCAGGCAAAAGTTTTTCATACGGGCTTTTGAAGGGGCGGGGCAACTATGCGTGCCTCCGCAGGGCGGCGGCGCTTTCCAACATGTTTTTTCATTCCTCCGACGAGACCCCTCTCGACCTCTCCCGCTGGCTTGGGGAAACGGAGTCCGGCGATTTTTCGGAGCTGTCCCTGCCATCCGGACACCCCCTGTTTTTGCAAGCCGCGGCCAGCGCCGGCAACTGCATAGGCGCTGGCTGTCCGTTCCGCTCCCGGTGTTTCGTGATACAGTCCTTTAGAAACGCTCAGGATTGGCAGGTTGTTGTAGCCAATTACCATCTTTTTTTCTCGCATATATTGAGCGGCAAAGGCTCGTTTCCCGTGCGATATGACTGGCTGGTGTGCGACGAGGCCCATCGTATTCCCGACGCGGCGCGCTCGGCCGCCACGGTAGAGGCCGGCTCCGAGCATGGAAGAGCGCTTCTGCGCCCCCGCGCGTTATCCGGCTTTGAACCGCTATTTTCCAGGCACGACGTCAATGTGACGCTTTTCAGGGAACGCGCCGCCGAATCCCGTGAATACCTCGATGCCCTGTTCGCCCTGGCGGAACTTCGGTACCGTCAGGGCGAGGGAATAACGGCCTGTGACGAGGAGCTGCTGCACAAGGGCGAGGAGCTTGCGGGAGCGTTCGACAAACTGCTTTCTCCTGTGCGCGCGCTGGAGGATCGTTTCATGTCGGGAGGCTTCGAGCACGATTCCGACCTTGGCGAGGCCGCTTCCGTAGTCAATTGGATTGACGACCTGAACGAATTCAGGCGTTCCGCGCTGTGGTGCCTGAAAGTCGGCAGTTTCCCAAATTGGGGGTATTGGCGGGGAAGCGGCGCGAAAGGGGCGGGAACCCTGATGAGCGCGCCGGTTGTTTGTTCGGAGATAATACGGAACGCCCTTTCGTCTGAAGCTCCCGATAAGAACGTCATGGTTTCCGCAACCTTGGCCCTGGACGGGGATTTTTCTTTCTGGAGCCGCGAAACCGGAGTACGCCCCGAGGAAAAACTCGTGGTGGAGTCGCCGTTCGACTTCGAAAATCAGATGGAAATTCTCGTGGCCGACGTCGGCGTGCCGGTAGCGGCTCAGGGTTACGACGAGAGGGTTGGGCGCATAGTGAGCAAACTTTGTGACGATAACGGGGGACGCTCTCTGGTGCTGCTTTCCTCCACCCGTCTTTTACGCTCGGTTGCCGGTCATATGCGCGGTCGGGAACGCGCCTACGAGGTGCTCGCGCAGGGAGATATGCCGCAGAGGGAGTTGCTCAGGCGCTTCCGCGAAACGGAGACGTCGGCGCTTCTGGGCTGCGTCTCGTTCAGGGAAGGAGTGGACGTCCCGGGAGACGGTTTGACACAGGTCATAATAGACCGCATTCCGTTTCCCCACCCTAACGACCCGTTGATTCAGGCCCGAAACGCTCTGGAAGGGCAAAAGGCTTTCGTAAAAACTACGCTGCCAAACGCCAAGATGTTTTTGAGGCAGGCCGTGGGGCGTTTGATACGCGGCGCTTCGGATCGGGGGCGCGTCGTGCTGCTGGACGGGCGTATTTTGGACCGCGGAGACTGGAAGGTTCTGGAAACCCTCCCGCGCTGCAGGCTCCGCCGCTTGAACATAAAAATATGAAAATCACAAAAAAATTTCCGGGAAGCACTTTGATTGAGGTACTGGTGGCGCTGTGCGTGCTGGGGATTGTCGTGCCGCCCGCCCTCGGCGCTTTGGGCGGCGTGCTGGCGGCGGAACTTAAATTTCACGAGAACGCCCGCATGATATCATCCGCGGAATGGTGGTTCAGCAGGCTTACGTTTCCGGTGTACGGGCACGATATAGACGCCGCTCCCAGGGAGGATAAATACGGAAAAACCCGCTTCGAATGGGATACGGAAAACCTGGAGAACGGGGCCATCCGGGTGACGTTGCGCGTGCATGGCCGTTTTTCCGTCCTCCCGTTTACGGTAAGCCGGATATTTTAGTAGATATGAAACGCCGTGGGTTTACGCTGATTGAACTTTTGACGGCCGCTATATTGAGCGCCGCCGTTGTTTTGGTTACGACAGAGGTTGTGAGGCAGACCGCTCTCATTATGGAGCGCATGTCGAGCCGTACTTTGGCTTGGGAAAGAGGGCAGAACGCGCTGTCTATAATCGAGCCCCGCGCTTTGCACGCGGGTTTCGGAATCACGTACGAGCGGGCCGGGGACGTTTTCAGGCGATCTTTTGGGAACGACATGAATTCTCCGCCGCCCGCGCGATGGACGGATGGCCGTGGGCCGCTCCAGATATGGGACGGATTCCCTTCGCTTTCAAAACTTGCGCCGGACGACGGAGGCGTTTTTCGAGGGCGCGGAGCGGCGATTCTCTATGCCATGCCTTCGGCGCTGAGGGCAAGTATGGCGGATGACGCTCCTGTTACCCTGAACGAAGGCGAGTCGGCCAGAATCAGGCTTGTCCCGAGCGAAGAATTGAGCGGGATAACGAGCAGGCTGCCCACCACGGCCAGGAACGATCTGCGATCCTGGGTAACGTTTCCTCTTATGCGCCTGCCGGTTTATGCCACGTATTCGGCGGGTGAACTCACCGTTCGTATGGCGGACGGTTCCGGCCTTTCGGCGACGCTCAACCCGTACGACGAAATGCACTGCATAAGGGCGGAGCGGTTTTACGCCCAACATGACGTCATGTATTCCGACGAACTGAGAAACGCGTGGACAAACGTTGAGGAACGGCTGGAGGGGGTGCTCGAAATGTGGTTCGAGTGGACGCCGTCGAAAAAACTTCTTGAGGCGTGGATCCTGACGACTGGAGGAATAAGAGAAAAAAATCCCACAGCCGGAACCGCCAGGCCCAAAGACTGGCCCTCCGAGGCGCCTTGGCGCGCGAACTTCGAGTTTCACGACGTGGTGGTAGTGAGAGGCTCATGGTTTTTGAAAAATATGTAACAATCATGATGCGGAAAAAACGGCGCGCCTACGCTTTGGTGTCAACCGTGGGCCTGATTTTTTTTCTTACGGTTCTTTTAGGCGTGGCAATAAGCCACGCTGACTATTCTTTTGTGGTTATGGAGGCGTATTCGAGCCGCTTCCAAGCCAGAAACGCTCTTGAGTCAATGACCAATCTGGCGCTCAAATGGCTTTCGGCGGAAGTGAAAAGCGGTATCAGGCCCAGAGCTGCCACTCTGGAGTATTTGACAGATTTCGATTCATTGCGTATATTTACTTCGTTTGATTTTAACGGTTGCGAAGTAAGGATTTATGATTTGGATTACGCAGCCGAAAAAATAGCAAAGCCTGTTGCGGTGTCTCGTATTTTTCCGCCCAGCTTTCCAGGAGGTTATATGATTCGTGCGGTGGCGGAAAAGAAGGGCTTGGCTCCTTTGATGCAGGAAAGCGTTTATGTGGTTACGCTCAGTACGATTCCGGGAGGAGGCGCCGTTGAGGTACTTGATGAAAGCCCTGTGTATTCAAGGGAGTTATTTCGAAAGTGAAAAATATAGACGCTCTCTTTCTTAGAAAGAGACAGTGTATTATAATGTGGATATGTAAGCGATTTTATCGCAAAGGGGGACTGTATGTCTGCCATGTTTTCAAAGAAAGGAACCTCCAAGGGTAAAGGAGGCAAAGACAACTTTGCCGGACTTGCGCTTCATGGGGACTCGGTGCGTTACGTTGAATTGAGCGGCGGGCGCGGCTCGTTGAAGGTGATTAGGCAGGAACTTGTTCCACTCGCGCGCGGTGCTGTAGTCAAGGATTCCCTGGCGGCAGTGGACGCTGTGATAGCTGCTTTTGAAAGCCTGAAGTCTACGATTGGCGGGTTTAAGTGTCCGGTGGTTCTTGGTATTCCATCCAGGGACATAATTTTGCGTTTGGTCGAATATCCCAAGATGCCCATATCAGACGTGAAAGATGCCTTGCAGTTCGAGTTTGACAAATACTTCCCCTATCCCTACAACGAAGCGGCTGCCGACGTGTCCGAGGTAGAGGTGCCCAGCCCGGAGGCGGGGGATAAATCCACCGTTTTGGTGGCTACGTGCAGGCAGCGCATAGTGAACGATCTCGTGAAAGGGACGTCACGTGTCGATATGTCGCTTGCGGCGGTGGAGCCGATGAACGTCGCGTTTTTCAGGGCGGCCATAGGACCGGATACCCCTGCCGGAAGCTATTTTGTCGTGTTCGTGGAGCCGGAAAGCACACAGATAATGCTGGGTTACAAGGATAACGGCATCCTTTTCAGATCTACCGCCGCCGATTTGACTTCGAGGGAAATGCGTGAGTCTGAGGAGGGAATTATGCCGATTCTGCGAGACGTACAGAACACTATTATTTTCGCCGGAAACCAATACAGGGGACTGGCTCCAAATCAGCTTATTCTGGGCGGCATAATCGGTAAAGACTCAAAATTGGGGACGCTGCTGGAATCCACGGCGTCAGTGTCCGTGACTCCCCTGAATGTATGGGATCTCTGGAGGGTATCGTCTTTGGCGGGCAGCGCCGGAGGCTTTGAAACAGCGTTCGGATTGGCGGTGAGGAATCTGATATGAAGGTACGATTTGATCTAAGGCCTGCCGGGCTGATTGAAAAAGAGCGCCAGAAGAAGAAATTCAATTTTATGAAGGTTATCGCTGTCTTTTTGATGGGGATGTTCTTTCTGGCTTCCGGAGGTTACATCGTAGTGATGACCTTGAACCTTCTTATGCTGCGGGACGAGGTGCAGACCAGAGAAAATCTGGTGTCCGGCCTTGATATGGAGAGAGCTAACCTGAACAGGCAGGTAACCGAACTCAGGGCGCAGGAAAGAGTGTTCATCGAAACTCTGAGGATCATGAATGAAGATATGCCTACTATTGAGGTGCTGAATGCGTTGGAGTCCAATATGGACATTTACGGTATCGGCTTCAATACCTTGAAATTCACACAAGGCAGGGAGGCTAGAGGCGTAAAAGAGCCTGATATGGTTGAACTTACCGGATTGGTCGCCTCGGACAAACAGATAGTCGATTACTCCGATCGTCTTCGCACCAGCGGGGTTTTTAACGATGTCCGGCTGCCCGTGACCACTCTTAACGAAAGAACCGGTATGATATCGTATACGCTCCAGATGCCTGTTAAAGAGATAGGCGATATCAACAAACCCTGAGACAGAGGAGACGCGTTGATGAACGACAGTAAAGTTACGTTTATAGGAATCAGCTTTTTAGCGCTGTGCCTCGGTCTTATGGGAGGAATCTATTTTCTGGACGGCCAGATCAGAACGTCGAAGGCGCAATACGACGCTTTGGAGCAAAGAAGGGCTAACCTGGAGCAGGAGAGGGACTACCTGGTGGAGCAGATAAGGGTTTTCAAAAACGCTTTCTCGGAACTTGAGAACTATAACGTCAGGGCCGCGACCAGCGATATGGATTTTTATTCCCATGTTCAACTGGAAGTAGATCCGTACATCCACAGAAATGAGGTAGTCATAGTATCGCAGCGTCAGCGCGGATTGGGCAGAGACGGCCGCAACTCCATACACCTGATATTGCGCGGAGACTATTACTCGTTTATGAAAATACTGGCGGCTTGGCGCAACCTACCGGTCACCGTACGCGTGGCGGGGTTGGACATGACGGCTACGAGAACCCCTCAGACTCGCGGGGAAATTCAGGCCGAAGTCACCTTGGAAGCCATCGTCGCGAGATGACGGGGGTGAGTTGAGATGGAAGAGCGTACAAGTTGGGGAGGCGCTGTAGGGACAGCTTGGGAAAACCTTACGGGGTACAGTTCTGAGGGGAATATACGCGTTATACGCGTGGTATTTTTTCTAGTTTTTTTGTTGGGAACCGCGTGGGCGGTCTGGAGTTATTTGCAGGGGATTGAGCTGATGGAGTTGGAGCAGGCTCGCGCTGTTTCGCAGACAAATCCGGCACAAGCGGACGAAAGCAGGCTTAACACCATGATAAGTCAGGTGAAAGTAACTTCGGAACTGCGCTCGGTCAGTCCGCGTACCGTCGAAATGATGCAGGAAAGCCTGGCAAAATACCCCTTCCGCGAGCCGTTATTCGAGGTCGCGCTCCCTCCTGCGGAAGACATTCCCTCTATTACAGCGGTCGAACCTCCTCCCGTTGTTTATATTGATTATCCTCCGGAGGGATTAACTTTAAAGGCTATCATGATCGTGGGCAGACAGCATGTTGCCGTGATGGATATACCGGGTGTGGGAGAGGGTATGATAGTCAGGGCGGGGGATACTTTTATGCAGAGAAAAGG
>Ga0099364_10009719_pt1 | contig 13323 bp, 7 predicted proteins | sample TergutTh196P3_FD_73070 | JGI IMG/M metagenome (GOLD analysis project Ga0099364, IMG submission 73070) | Microcerotermes parvus P3 segment gut microbial communities from Pointe-Noire, Republic of the Congo - Th196 P3 | ecosystem: Host-associated > Arthropoda: Insects > Digestive system > Gut ...
GCTCCCTTCGTAAGAAAAAAATCTGTAGTGCGCGAAATTGAAAACAAAAAAGATAATAAACTTGATTATAAGATAGATACGGGGTAAAGGCTGCAATGTGGGTTAAGGATTAGCAGGATGTTTATGAACCATCATGTCAATCAGGCAAATCAAGAAAATCAAGGTTCAGACAATGGAGGCGCAACCTGCGCTACCTCAAAAAAATTTCCGAACATGGTTGCGATAAAAAAAATCTCCTCCTCGTTGGAAACGAGGAGGAGCGTTCTCATATCTCACATCTCACAATCTCACATCTATTCTTTCATCACCTTCCGCACAATCACGCCGTTTTCGGTAGTTACTCGAAGGAAATAGACGCCGGCGGGGACATTTGATAAATCAAATGTGATATGCGATGTACGATTTCCGATGTGCGATTGTAGGACTGTTCGTCCCATCACATCGAATATTGCAATGTCGCATATCTCATATCGCATATCACATATCGTTAACTCCCCACTCGTCGGGTTGGGGTAGATTTTTATTTGATTGTCTATTTCGTTGATGCCGGTAACGGGAATATCCAAACATTCTTCGTTGGAAGGTTCGGATTCTAACGCTTCGGCGCAGACGGCGGTTACGGTGTAGCAGTAGGTTGTCTCCGGTGCTACGTCGGTGTCGGTGTAGGCGTTGTCGGTTACGGCGATGAGCAGTTCGGCGTCTCTATATATATTATAGGTAAAGCCGTCTAAGACGGGGAGCCACGACAGTTGGATTTCGATGACGTCTAAAGCGCTGGCTGCCGTCAGTTCCACCGTGATGTCGCAATGGATGGTTACGTTGATGGTTTCACAAAGCATCTCCGATTCGCAGCCGGTTCCGTCCATACTGTGTAGTGCGGTAACGCAGACGTAGTACTCCACTTCGCCGGCGAAAGCATAGAAGGTATAGTATTCCGCTGTTGTTGTTACAACCCACACGCCATTGATGTAAACATTATAGCCGGTCAAGTTCGCGTCGTCTTCGGGTCTGTCCCAACTTATGTCAACGAGACCGGCGGGACCGACGGTATAAACCAAGTCTGTCGGCGGGTCACACTCTATCAGAGTGGCATAGGCGGTGATACATTGTGGCATCAGGCAGTCGTTGAAGACGGCATAGACGCAGAACTCGTTGTTGCCGTTGTTTACGGTGGCGGAGAAGTGGGTTTCGGTGGTGGTTCCGAGGGATTCGAGGTTGTGATAGATTTCGTAATAGGTGGGCGTTCCGCCGACGGGGGCGTTCCAGGTGAGTTCGGCGGTGTTATCGTCAATGGTTATGGCTAAGTCGGTTATTGGGTCGCAGTTTACGGCGGAGCCGCCGCAGTTGACCACCCACGAGAAGAAGGTGCCGTAGCCGGGATTGCCTGATGCAGCGTATATCGGGTCGCCGTCTAAGTAATAGATTTCAAAAGAACATTCCCCTGTCCATGAGCCGGATGTCCATGACAGACTTACCGTAACGCCGGCATTGATGGCGAACGAATACGTGGCAAACGAGTTGTTACCATTAATGGTAAGGTTTTGTATTGGAGAGCCGTCACTGAACGCTACGTGTAATACATTGCCTGTCCAACCGTCGCCATAACTGTCGTACAGGTCGAACACCACCGTACATTTATCTTTATAAGCGAAATTAAAGGTTGATTTTCTTCCGTCTTCGTCGGTTACCAAGAGGTTGAACGGGATGTTGACGCTGCCCGGAACGGCGGAGGCGCTCAGGGTAACGTTATACGGCGCGGCGTTGGTTTGATCCGGCTCCATATCGCCAAAACCGGCGGTGTTGCTGTTGATGGTGATTTCGTCGGAACTTGAGGTCAGGAAGCCGGTTAAGCCTTTTGCGGGTTCGTTGCCTTTGTTGGTTATGGTTGGGAGGATATCGGCGGTTTCGCCCGGGTTTAAGATGCCGTCGCCATTGCCGGAGGCGTCGTCAAGGGCGGTAGCGGTTAAATGCAATTCGTAATCGAAAGCCGAAATAGTAAAACTACGGGGAAACGCATCGTCGTCGGTCTCGATTAAGGCGGTAAAGGGGAGTGTCTTTTTTGCCGGGGCTGATGAGGATAGTTCAAAGGTGAATGCGCCTTCTACTGTTTTTATCTCTCCTACGGCGAAGTTGCCAAACTCGGCATAATCAGAAGTAATGGTAACGTATTCGCTCGAAGAGGTAAGCGTTACAGATACGCCATTGACGGCATTGTCGCTTTCATTGATTAGGCTCATGTCGAATTTTATGGTTTCGCTCGGGTTGGCGTTGCCGTTGTTGTTGCCTTCCGAATCGTCTATGGCTACTTCGTGAATGGCGATAGGTCCGACCGGTACAGCCATTACTGCTGCCAGAGCGTCAATTCTGCCGGAGCCGAATGTATTGCCTTTCGGTGAAGTTGACGTGGGCAAATGCACGGCGGTCGTCTCCAATATTTCGCAGATTTCGGCAGGGGTGAGGTCTATGTTTTTGGAAAGCATCAGTGCCATGACGCCCGCCACGCAGGGCGTCGCCATGGAGGTGCCGTCCATGTCGGTATAGCCGTTAACATTACTATAACTTAACGATTTTATACCCACTCCCGGCGCACAGACATCGGGACGGATAAGCCCCATGCCGGGATTATAGGGATAATCGTTATATCCTGCAATGGATTGCCATGTAACAGGTCCTTTCGAGGTAAAATAGGCGGCGGCGTCATTGCTATCGGTAGCGCCAACGCATACAACGGCGGATGTGCCACCGGTAGTGGTCTGGTCGGGATGTAACCAGGGCGGCGGACAGTTGCCGGGCGTTCTGACATTTTGCGGAATAGGATACGAATACTGCATATCTCCTTCATTGCCGGCAGCGACCGAGGCGATAACACCGGCGGCAAGGGTGTTTACCATGGTATTTCTCAACATCAGACTGGCATCGGCATAAGTCCCATCGAAGGTATGAAGGTATGTATAACCAAGCGACAGGCTCAATACATGCGCCCCATATTCAACGGCAAACGCAATTCCACTACACCATGCCGAAATCGGAGCGTTTTCGATAATCTTTACTGCCATAATCTGGGCTTTGGGCGCTATTCCTGTTTGGGAACCGGCTGTGCCATCACCGGCAACAGTCCCCGCACAGTGAGTCCCGTGCCCATAATCATCCATCGGGTTGTTGTTGTTCGACACAAAGTTCCATCCATGATACGGAAAATCGGGATGTTCCCACATGTGGCTTTTGAGATCGTTATGATTGTAATTGACGCCCGTATCAAGAACCGCAACAACAACACCTTCGCCCTCGTAACCCAACGCCCAAACCTGATCAGCCTGAACTTTCGTGATGTTATAAGTTATCTCCCTTGTCGGCTCGGCGGGTGTTGGCTTTTCATTTTCCGGAAGCACATTCACATCCTTATCAAACCCTATCAGCAACACATCGGGATGCAACGACAACGCCTCAATAGTTTCAGCATCGGCATAGCAGTTAATAAAATTTGCAATCCAATACGATTGAACCTCCGCCACGGCAGGCATCGTGGACAAAAGATCCATCACGCCCTGTTGCGTCTCTGCGGAAAAACGTTTCAACTCGCCAACGACGAAAGTACGTTTAGCTTCTTTTCTTGGAAAAACGCTCGCTTTGGTGCGCATTTCCATCTGGTCATACTGCTGATTCATGATAATGTTAATCCGAATCAGGTCGCCGGCATCGCGCAGCGACATCTCTTGTTGTAACTCAACGTCAATCTTAGCGCTGTTTTGAGCAGTAGTTACCTGAAAACATGCTGCTATCAACGCAATTAGGAATAGTTTTTTCATTGTAAAAAAAATTTTGATGAATAATGGCGGCAAAGATACGACTTTTTGCGAGATTTTTTCTTTTATTTTTCAGCACAGAGACACAGGGAACACAGAGTTTCACAGAGGTTTCCCTTGCGTAAAAATCTTTGCGCCCTTGCGGTAAAAAATCAACCGCAAAGGACGCAAGGAATCTCTGTGTAACTCTGTGAACTCTGTGCCTCTGTGCTGAATATTTTTTCCCAACACAGAGACACAAAGGACACAGAGGTTCACAGAGGGGCTTATTCTTTCATCACTTTCCGCACAATCACGCCGTTTTCGGTAGTTATTCGGAGGAAATAGACGCCGGCGGGCAAATACGAAATGTCCATCGTCATTGCGCTACCCGCGCCAAATTCCCCTCCTTTGGATTTGGAGGGGTTAGGGGTGGTTAGCCTGCCAAAAACATCCAAAATCTCCACACCCTCAATTCTCAACTCTCCACTCTCAACTCTCAATTCCCCATTCGTCGGGTTCGGATAGATTTTCACCTGATTGTCCATCTCGGCGATGCCGATAATAATATCACATTCTTCGTTGGATGGCTCGGATTCTAAATCTTCGGCACAGAGAACGGTTACGGTATAACAGTATAGTGTATGTATTTTTATGTCGGTGTCGGTATAGGAGTTTTCCTCGACGTTGGTTAAAAATTCCGCGTTTCGGTATATGTTATAACTTGCATTTTCCACAACGGGAAGCCATGATAAGTGAAAGTCCGCATCCAACGTCAATTCTACGGTTACATCGCAATGTACTGTTACGCCGATGGTTTCGCAAATCTTTTCCGATTCGCAATCAAAGCCATCAATAACATGTAGCGCAGAGACGCAGAAGTTATAATCCATCTCTTCGCCGACGAAGGTGTAGGTTTCTTCTGTTACCATTTCAACAAACACTTCATCAAGATAGACATTATATCCGACTAAGTTGGTATCGTCGCCGGGTTTAGTCCAACTTACGGTAACGAGACCGGCGTAGCCGACGGTGTAAACCAAGTCGGTCGGCGGGTCACACTCTATCGGGGCGGTATTAGCGGTAATACATTGTGGCATCAAACAGTCATCGAAGACGGCATAGACGCAGAACTCGTTGTCGCCGTTGTTTACGGTGGCGGAGAAGTGGGTTTCGGTTGTGGTTCCGAGGGATTCGAGGTTGTGATAGATTTCGTAATGGGTGGGCGTTCCGCCGACGGGGGCGTTCCAGGTGAGTTCAGCGGTGTCATTGTCAATGGTTATGGCTAAGTCGGTTATCGGGTCGCAATTTACGGCGGAGCCGCCGCAGTTGACCACCCATGAGAAAGATAATCCGGAATTGGGATTTGATGCCGAGTATATCGGGTCGCCGTCTAAATAATAGATTTCAAAGGAGCAGTCTCCCGGATAACTACCGGTTGTCCACGACAGGCTCACTGTAACGCCGGCGTTGATGGCGAGCGAGTATGTGGCAAACGAGTTGTTACCATTAATGGTAAGGTTTTGTGTTGGGGAGCCGTCACTGAACGCTACGTGTAATATATTGCCTGTCCAGCCGTCGCCATAACTGTCATACAGGTCGAAAACCACCGTACATTTATCTATGTATGCGAAATTAAATGTTGATTTTCTTCCGTCTTCGTCGGTTACTAATAAGTTGAACGGGATGTTGACGCTACCCGGAACGGCGGAGGCGCTCAACGTAACATTATACGAAGCGACGTTGGTTTGATCTATATCCATATCGCCATAATCTGCTGTGTTGCTGTTAATGGTAATATCACTTGAACTGGAGGTCAGGAAGCCGGTTAAGCCCATTGCCGGTTCGTTGCCTTTGTTGGTTATGGTGGGAAGAATATCGGCGGTTTCGCCCGGGTTTAAGATGCCGTCACCATTGCCGGCGGCGTCGTCAATAACGGTCTTGGTTAAATTCAGGGCGTAATCGAAACAGGTGATATTGAAGGCGCCGTTAAAGGAATCGGCAGCGGTATTGATCATGGCTTTGAATGCCATTTTGTTTTTTGCGGGCGCTAAGGGAGATATTTCGATGGTAAAGGCGTCTTCCACTGTTTTTATCTCGCCGGCGGCGATAGCGCCGAAAGAGGCGTTATCGGCGATGATGGTTACATATTCGTTGGTGGAGGTGATGGTTACGTTAACGTCGTTAGCGGGTTGATCGCTGTTGTTGATGAGGCTCAAATTTATCTTTATCGTTTCTCCCGGATTGGCGTTGCCGTTGTTGTTGCCGTCCGCATCATTGATAATGGCTTCGTGAACGGAAAGAACCAGACTGGGCGTTGCCATCACGGCGGCGGCGGCGTCAACCAAGCCGTAGCCCATTTGGTTATGCCAGGTGCCGTTGGGGCGTCCGGCGGTGGTTTGATAATCGTAGGTTCCTACTTTTTTCGCAGTGCTTTCGATAATATCGGTAACTTCCTGTACTGTCAACTCGGGGTTTATTGATAAAATCAGCGCAGCCACGCCGGCTACATGAGGACAGGCGGACGAGGTGCCGTTGAACTCGGGTTCATAATCTCCCGGCGCATATCCCGCGCCTCCTGTGCGGTCGGTCGTATAGATCTTCACGCCCGGCGCCATCACGTCTAACTGTGTGCCATAGCAACTTCCCCACCAATACTCACCATCACAGGAAGAAGTACTTTTTCGTTCTCCATTGGGACTCATCGCCCCAACGACGATGATTTCAGGAATGGCGCCGCCCGGATATATGATGTTCGCATTATTGTTATTTCCCGCAGCAAAAACGACTACTGTTCCTTTGCCATCACGACCTTCGGTTAAGGTAGCGGTGATGGCGTCTGTAATGATATTGGAAGGGTCATAGCCGCCCCACGAGTTGCTGATAACGTCGGCGCCATTTTGCCACGCCCAGTTGAAACCGTTGGCTAACTGCTGGGGCGTATCCGAAAGTAGCAGTTTAACGCTTATTGACATTAATTGAGCATCAGGCGCCACGCCGCTTACGCCGATGCCGTTATTTTGTTGCGCGGCGACAATCCCCGCACAAGCCGTGCCATGATCTCCCCAGATAACAGCAGGCGTGGTGTTGGATGTTGCATCATATCCTGTCCCGTAAATGTTATTAATCAGGTCGGGATGGTTCATCTGAATACCGTGGTCAAAGACCGCTACGCGGATATCGGGCGAACCGGTAGTGATATCCCATGCGCTCTCTGCGCCAATATCTATACCGGTAGCGCTGCAAATCTGCCCCGTGTTATTTAATGCCCATTGATTGGGATAATAAGGATCATCGGGAGATGCAAGCAGGTCATGGTATAAAAACTCCGGCTCCGTACTGGCAAACAGACCGGTCTCATAAAACACGTTCGCCGCCTCCATCACGCCAAGTGAACTCTCTTTGTTACACGACAACGTAAACCACAATGGCATAAACTCATTGTATCCGATAACCTCAATAGTGTATTGCTCTGCTAATGCGAATAGCGTGTTCCGGTCTCCTTCGTTGAACAGTTTTACGTAAAAATAATTCGACAGTCCCTGTTTCTTGCCTGAAGAAATAAGATGTGTCGGCATCACCCGTACCACGTTGTCTTCTTTTGAAAACTGCTCCATCACCGCATAATAATCCGACCGACTGAGAGCCGACGGAAACTCCACTTCTGTTACAAAGAAGTCCCGCGCCTGCATCAACCGTGCAGTCTCATCCATCGGAACAACATTCTGTCTTGTAAAACTCTTTTCGGAATTTTCAATCTCGAAAGCGGGGATACCCACCGACTTCCGTACATTCTCGGCGTCAAATCTCCCTTCCGACACAACGGATATCCGGGAATAATCAACCGTCTGATAAACTTTTTCGCCCTTGTAATAGTAAAACTGTCTCTCCGACGCGTTCTCCTGAGCATTAAGAAACATGCCTGAAACGGCAATCATCGCTAAAATAAAATACTTCTTCATTGTAATTTAGAATTTAATTTTTAATTATTAATTATTTTTTTCGTTGTACATCAATTTTCATTTTATCTGTGCCGCTTAGCCCTTTTTTGTCAACGGCTTGTACGGCAATATGGTGTTCTCCCTCCGTAAACTTCTTTTCCTGTACGCCTTTTTTGTCCATCACAACATCGGCTCTAAACTCTTTTTCGTTGTGCGACATGTCCCACGAAAAGAAATCTATCTCTGTTTCGCTTTCGGCGTTTGCCTCAAATTTGTATTTTAAGTCTTCTAATTCTTTGGCTGTCAAAGTAACTTTTGGTGGGTTATCATAAGGAATAATATCTTTGATATATTTCAACTCAATAATGATATTTTCCTTGTTTTTCAGTTGAGCGACAGCGTTGATTATATCTTTTGAAAAGTCGAAACCGATAATAAAACCGCAAATCTGTCCCTCTTTTTTATGTTTTGCAAACAGTGTTTTATCATCCCTTTCGATGGCGGTCAAAAAAGCGTCAAGCGTATCACGTCCGACCGGTTTTTTCCATTTTTTCACTTGAATGGGCGTACCATAGTGGGTATGTCCGTCAATTCCACCATCCTTTCCACCTTTTTCATTCGGAACGCCGCCGAATTTATCAACAATCCATATTTCAAACTCTTTTCCATCTGTGGCTTTGAGTTTTTGCAGGTCGAATGTGGGCAAAATGACCTCGTATGGCTGTTGTTTATCGAACAAATCGTCTTGTCTCTTTTGCATTCGCAAGTCGGAAACTTTGATAGCCATTACGGATTGGTCTATCCCAATCCATTTCCTTTTCAGCCTGTCGGCAACGGCAATGGTCGTACCACCGCCAACAAAGGGGTCGAGCACGACGTCGCCCTCGTTGCTTGCCATTTTGATAATGCGCTCCAAAAGGGTTTCAGGTTTTTGAGTTGGATAACCTATTCTCTCTTTTTTGTCGGCAGGTTGCAACATAGATATTCGCCAAACATCGTCAAGAGTTTTTTCGTCTGTTTCGATATATTGAATCTTACCATATTCATCTTTTGCGTTGACAATTTTCGAATTATCTTTATCCCAAACCCTTTTTATTTGTTTTACAACTTCATCTCTCTTTTCTTTTTGTTTATTAAAAATAAAGTTTTTCGATTTTGAATACCAAAAAATCACATCATGGTTTGCGGCAAGTTTATTGATATTTCCTTGAAATTTATTGTAATAGTACCAAATTATCTCATTCCTTAAATTATTTCTGCCGAAGATTTTATTTAGAATATCAACCTTAATCTCCGCATTCGCGTGCCAGTCGCAATGCAGAAAAATACTTCCCGTATCTTTCAAAATTCTGTGCATTTGTCGCACACGGATTTTTAACCAACTTATATAATGGTCTATCCCGCCTGCAAAACGGTCTTCAAAACTGCGCTTTTCGCCGTCGTCGCCCCAAATAACCTCGTAAGTCCGATTGCTGAAAAACGGCGGGTCAAGGTAAATCAGATCAACAGATCTGTCGGGTATTGACTGCAAAACAGCGAGATTATCGCCAAGTATAAGCCTGTTAGTAAAATTCTGCACCATAATTTTATTTCGTTCTGCCACGAATTTAATTGCGCTGCAAAGGTAATAAAAAAAATCGTATCTTTGCACCCACAAAAGTTCTTACAAAGGGGTTGACTGGTTTTGACAGCAAGGATAGTAGGATTGTAAGCATGCCGTGCCATGATTATCAACACGTTAAAAGGGTGGTCAAACAAAATAAATGGCGAAACAACTTACGCTCTCGCTGCCTAATCTTTAAATAGAGGCAGGCTTTATTTCGGCTCGTAATGCCGAAACGAGACGTTCCGCGGATGGACCCGTCCGGTTCCGGTCCGAACAACGGGACGCACGCAATTCCGGAATAGTTTTAAGGGCGTCTCGACCTTAAAATGAAAAAACAGAGACTAAGATTGCGTTTGGGCGCGCTCCCCCTGACACAATACGAAAACCAAAGGAACGCTAAGCATGTAGAAAGCCTTCCGGCTACTTGTTTGGACGCGGGTTCGACTCCCGCCAACTCCACGATGGGAAAAAATTTAAATGACGAGAAATTTTATCGTATCACAAATTTTTACTATTTTTGTGATTGGAAACAAACAAAAAGATGGCATTACATTCTGAAACACAAATACTTGCAAAAATAAAAAAAGCGAAGAGGGGGGCGCTGTTTTTTATTAGTGATTTTGCGACCTTCGGCAAGCCCGATGCCATACGTCAGGCATTACACCATTTGGTAAAATCGGGTAAAATTGACCGAATATCAGCAGGTATTTTTGTTCGTCCGCAAAAAGACGATATTATCGGAAAGGTAATGCCCGACATTGAGGATATTGCCAAAGCCATTGCACGGCGAGACAAGGCAAGGATTGTTCCAACGGGCGATTACGCGCTCAATCGTTTAGGGCTTTCTACGCAAGTGCCGATGAATATTGTCTATCTGACAGACGGCACTGCACGCAAAATCAAAATTGGCAATTACACGATTGTTTTTAAGACAGTTGCGCCTAAAAATGTTGCCGCTATTGGCGAAATCAGCCGTTTGGCAATTCAAGCGTTAAAAACTATCGGCAAAGAAAATATTACGAAAGAAGAAGTTTGGCATATTCAAACCGTTTTGCAAAACGAAAAACTTACTCATTTGGAGTATGACATTCGCCTTGCGCCTGCATGGATACAGGAAATTATGAAAGAAGTGTTGAAAAATTTAAAAAAATGAACATCGCATTATCCGAATGGTTGCAACTAACAGACGCAAATAAACGCAATATCTTTGCCGAAACGGCAAGGAAAAAAGCCCTACCTATTTCTTCTATAGAAAAGGATTGGTGGGTAGTGCAAACATTATCTGCCTTATTTTCAACGGAATATGCCGATAAATTGATTTTTAAAGGCGGCACTTCGTTGAGCAAAGGTTGGAACTTGATAGAACGGTTTTCGGAAGATATAGATTTGGTGTTAGACAGGGAGTTTTTAGGCTTCGCAGGCGAGTTGAGCAACAAACAAATCCACAAATTGCGCTATGTTTCCTATGAATTTATTTCAACAAAATTTGTAACTGCACTTGATTTATCTTTCAAAAAAATGGGTTATAAAAATGTGATTGTAAAACCACAAGAAGTTGTCAATCATGACCAAGACCCACTGATAATTGAAATCTATTACCCCAAACTGACAGGACACGATATTTATCTGCGACCCGATATTTTGGTAGAAATTGGCAGTCGTTCACTGAAAGAGCCATATTCACCACGAAATATCACTACGTTTGTTTCGGAAACATTTGCAGAAATGCCTTTTGCAGATAATTCGATAATCGTTCCAACGGTCAATCCCGAAAGAACATTGTTAGAAAAAATATTTTTGTTGCACGAAGAATATCAACGCCCTCCCGAAAAAATGCGTGTCGAGCGGTTGAGCCGTCATTTGTATGATATTGAAAAATTGTCACAAACACCATATTTTCAAAAAGCAATGAATGACAAAGAATTATACAATACAATCATTGCGCACAGAGAAAGATTCTCTCGTTTGGGCGGTGTTGATTACACAAAACACGCGCCGGAATACATACAAATTGTTCCACCCAAAAAATGGCTATTACTTTGGGAAGACGATTACGAGAGAATGAAAAACAGCATGATTTATGGAGAAAAAATATCGTTTAATGAATTGATAACAAGAATTGATAAAGTGCAAAATGCAATCAATCTTTGCAAAATTAAACAAATACAACATGTTTAGAATCAAAAAAATCAGAACCACGGCTGCCGTCCTCTTTTTTGCGCTCATCACGCTACTGTTCCTCGACTTTACGGGAACGCTGCACCGCTGGCTCGGATGGATGGCGAAAGTCCAGTTAGTCCCCGCACTGCTGGCGCACAGCGTTGCTGTTGTGCTAGGGATTATTATCTTAACGTTGCTGTTCGGGCGAGTTTACTGTTCGGTGATATGTCCGTTGGGCATTTTTCAGGATGGCGTCTCCCGCCTGTCGAAGAGACGGAGAAAGGGCGGTTTTCGCTATGTCCGTCCGTTGCGATGGTTGCGTTATGGCGTGTTGGCGCTCTTTGTCGTGGCTTTGGTGGCGGGCGCCGCTCTTGCCGTTTCGCTGCTCGACCCTTACGCCGCCTACGGACGGATGGCATCCAACTTTTTGTCGCCGCTTTACTACCGGATCAACAACCTGCTGGCACACTTTGCGGAACGCATGGACAGTTACGCATTTTACTCCATAGACGTCTGGCTGAAAAGCGGAATCACACTCGGTGTAGCCGTTGCGACATTCTTCATCGTCGGCATCCTGGCATGGCTCAACGGACGTATCTATTGCAATACGGTTTGTCCGGTCGGGACTTTCCTGGGATTTATCTCCCGCTTTTCGATTTTCAAAGTCGTCTTCGACAAAGAAAAATGTACCCACTGCAAACTCTGTGAACGCCACTGCAAAGCCTCCTGCATTGATTCGAAAGCCATGCACGTGGATTATAGCCGCTGCGTAGGCTGTTTCAACTGTATTGAGCGCTGCAAGTTTGATGCAATGAAATTAGCCCGAGCAAATAGAACACGGATGACACAGATGACACCAATTTTCACAGATAATAATAAAAATCCGTCTATATCTGTGTCATCTGTGTCATCCGTGTTCGACGGTTCCCACACCTTCTCCCGTCGGAAAGTCCTCTCCATCATGGCACTCCTTGCGGCAGGAGGCATCCTGAAAGCGCAACATGCGACGGTGGACGGCGGATTGGCATTCATCGAAAATAAAAAGATACCCAACAGAAAAACGCCGATTGCGCCCCCCGGCTCATTAGCGCTTGCCCATCTGAAACAACACTGCACGGCTTGCCAACTCTGTATCACGGCTTGTCCTAACAACGTCCTGCGCCCGTCCGACAAACTCTCTACTTTGATGCAACCCGAAATCTCTTACGAGCGGGGATACTGCCGTCCGGAATGTACACGATGTTCTCAGGTTTGTCCTGCCGGCGCTATCAAACCGATTACTACTGCTGAGAAATCGGCTATTTCCATCGGTTACGCCGTTTGGATTAAAGACAACTGCGTGGTGAACCGCGACAATGTGCAGTGTACCAACTGCCAACGCCACTGTCCCACGGGCGCTATCATGCTGGTTGAGCGTAATCCCGACAGCAAAGATTCTCTGAAGATACCGACCATTGACAAAGAACGCTGTATCGGTTGCGGCGCCTGCGAACATCTTTGTCCGGCACGTCCGTTCAGCGCCATTTATGTAGAGGGAAACGTACAGCATCATACCATTTAATATAATGTACGGCACCGCACCATTTAAAAAAGATTTTTACCATGAAAAGCAACAATAACAAAGAAGTCAGCCGCCGGAATTTTCTGAAGACGCTGGGCGTCGGCTCTGTGGCAACCGCAGCCGCCATGTACGGATGTAAACCCGACAACACATCTCATCCACCCCTCCCATCTTTGGATGAATTAGGGGCGGCAACATCCCCCCCTTCGGGGGGGGGGGTGGGGGGGGGATGAGCCACCCCCCCCACCCCCCAACCCCCCCCAAAAAACCTCC